>R05__coassemble_75_pt1 | contig 51733 bp, 40 predicted proteins | sample R05__metabat2_high_PE_021 | metagenome-assembled genome bin R05 | reverse complement strand
CGTGAGCGTAAGGCGCGAAGACGGAATTCCCGCACCGGCCTCCGTCGGTCCCGCCGCCTTCGCAGCAGCCCTGAAGCCGGGCAAATCCTTTGTCAAGGCCGCCGTGCCCGAGTACGAAGGTGAGATAATCCGCGGCAGGGTGGTCGGCCTGAACCCCGCCGAACTCACTTCCATCAACGGAAAATGCTGCTTCATCTCCGCCCCCGGCGAGAAGTCCGACATCTATTCCGCGATGTTCGAGGAAGGGGGCGCCGTTAATTTCTTCACTTCGAACATCTATGGCAGCAAGGACCTTGTCTGCGAGATTGAGGGCCTTGGAAGCGACACTCCCGGGCACATCGAGATAGATTCCCCCTTCGTCTGCGCCGACCCCGGCACCATTCCCACACTTCACCTCGACCCTTCGTTCTCCGAGGCTCTGCAGCGCAGGGGAATGGCGGCCAGAATTACCCGTAAGTACGACGCCGACACCCTTTACGAGTATCTTCCCGTGCGCCCCGACCCTCTTTTCGACGACGAGCCGGTGACCTATCTGCTCGACGACTACACCCGCTTCCCCCTGATGGAGGAGGTGTTCGTGGAATTCGTGTCGGAAGTCCGTGCAAGGCGCAACGGCGAGGGGAACTGGGAGATATTCTCCCGAGTGAACGACCTGTACGAGTCGTCGCGCTACGCAATCTCGCCTTCCCTAGTGATGATAGACGGCGTGCCCGTGTTCGACCACAACCGCGTAATGGCCTACGACCCGCTTCTCGTGGAGAAAATCATAATCTATCCCGACGTGTATTTCATCGGCGACAGGTCCTTCGAGGGCATAGTGAACCTTGTGACCTACAAGAGGAACCTTCCCGCAGTGGAGTTCGACGCCAACGTGAGGATCGTGGATTTCCAGGGCTGCCCCCTTCCCGTGGCGTACACCTGCGAGGGCGTGGATTCCGACCCTGCCTATCCCGACTACCGCCAAACGGCTTACTGGCACCCTCTGGTGGAGGTCGGGGCAAATGAAAAGGCAGAGCTTTGGATCACTCTGCCTTCCACCGGCGGCCCCTTCCGGGTAGAGGTCAGCGGATTCTCCGCCGACGGCGCGCCGAATTATTGTAACAAACTCATACGATAGTCTTTACAGCTTCCTTCATCCCGACCTTCTGAATCAGTTCGAGGTCGGCGGTGAGGAGGTTCGTGAGGCCGCTCACGGCGTTAAGGTCCTCGTCCCAGATAAACTGTGCTCCGAGCACGCCCTCGGCCACCTTGCGGCAGCATCCGCTTTCCCAGAGGTTCTTGAGGAGGTCCATTATCTTCTGGTCATCGTTGGGGACGATTTCGTCTTCACCCCTCTTTCCGCCCTTGTAATAGGTGCAGATTGCGGCCAGTCCGAAGACGAGGCCCTGAGGCAGTTCGCCCTTGCGCTCGAGGTAGGTCTTCACGCCGGGAAGGTCGCGGGTGCGGTATTTGGGGAAGGAATTGAGCATTATGGAGGTCACGAAGTGTTTCACGAAGGGGTTGCGGAAGCGGTCCATCACGTCGGAGGCGAAGGATTCGCAGTCGTCCTTGGGGAGGTTCAGGGTGGCCATCAGCTCTTCGAACATCACCTTGTGCACGAACTTGCCCACGACTTCGTCTTCGCAGCATTCCTTCACGGTGTTCAGGCCGCTGAGGTATCCCACGGGGCTCAGGACGGTGTGAGGGCCGTTCAGAAGGGTGACCTTCCTCTCGTGGTAGGGAGCCTCGGAGGGAACGAAGAGAACGTGCAGGCCGGCTTTGTCGGCGGGGAATTCGGCTGCCACTTCCTTGGGTGCCTCTATGACCCAGAGATGGAATATCTCGGCTTTGTCGAGCAGGTTGTCCTGATAGCCCACGCGCTCGCAGAGCTGGGCGGCGGTGTCGCGCGGGTAGCCGGGGACTATGCGGTCCACGAGGGTGCTGTACACTCCGCAGGCGTTCTCGAACCAGGACTTGAAGTCCTCGCCGAGCTGCCAGAGCTCGATGTACTTCAGGATGCATTCGCGCAGGTGCTTGCCGTTCTCGAATATCAGCTCGCAGGGGAAAATCCTGAAGCCCTTGTCGGGGGCGCCGTTGAAGTGCTCGTAGCGGTGGTACAGGAGCTGGACCAGCTTGCCGGGGTATGACGATGCGGGAGCGTCGGTGAATTTGCAGGAAGGGTCGAAGGCGATGCCCGCCTCGGTGGTGTTGGAGATTATGAAACGCATCTCGGGCTGCTCGGCCAGCTTCAGGTAATCCTGGAAGTCGCGGTAGGGGTTGATGCCGCGGCTGATCACGTCGATCAGGTCGACGGAGTCCACGGGCTCGCCCTTGTCAAGACCCTGGAGGTTGAGATGATACAGGCCGTCCTGCTCGTTGAGCCAGTCGACCATACCCTTCTCGATGGGCTGGACTACCACGACGGAGGCGTTGAAGTCGGTCTTCTGGTTGGTCTTCCAGATTATCCATTCGATGAATGCGCGGAGGAAGTTGCCTTCTCCGAACTGAATGATCTTCTCGGTGTACTGCCGGGCCTGCGGGGCGCTTGTGCGGTTCAATTTTTCCATGATATTTGTGGTTATCTGTTGTTTCCGATGGCAAAAGTAGGAAAAATTTTATGATTTCGTGCACGGTCACGGAAATTTTTGTTAAATTTGCGATAGAATCATAAAACACCACACAATATGTCATTCATCAATCAGGATTTCATGCTTTCCACCGACACGGCGAAGCAGCTTTATCACTCCCACGCGGAGAAGATGCCCATCATCGACTATCACTGCCATCTTGTGCCTCAGCAGATTGCGGAAAACATCCAGTTCCGCGACATAACCCAGCTCTGGCTCGTGGACGGGCACTACGGAGACCACTACAAATGGCGCGCTATGCGTGGCAACGGAGTCCCCGAAGAGTACATCACCGGTGGTGTGCACAGCTCCTGGGAAACCTTCGAGAAGTGGGCCGAAACGGTACCGTTCACGATGCGCAACCCCCTTTACCACTGGACTCACCTGGAACTCAGCCGCGTGTTCGGCATCGAGAAGCTCCTCTCGCCCGCGACCGCGCGTGATATCTTTGAGGAATGCAACGCCAAGCTCGCCACTCCCGAGTTCCGCGGCCAGGCCCTCATCAGGAAATTCGGCGTCGAGACCGTCTGCACCACCGACGACCCCGCCGACGACCTCCGCTGGCACAAGATGATAGCCGAGAACCCCTTCGGCACCAAGGTCATTCCCGCCTGGAGGCCCGACAAGGCTATGGCAATCGAGGACCCCGTGTCCTACAAGGCATATCTCCAGAAGCTCGGCGAGGCCGCCGGTATGGAAATCAAGTCCTATGACGACCTCCAGCAGGCCCTGCAGAAGCGTCACGACTTCTTCCACTCTATGGGCTGCCGCCTCTCCGACCACGGCCTGGAGAATTTCTACAGCGCCGACTATACCCACCTCGAGGTGGAGGCCATCTTCAAGCTCGTCCTTCTGGGCAAGAAGCCCGGTCCCGCGGAGCTCGCCAAATTCCGCAGCGCGTTCCTCCACGACCAGGCCTGTATGGACGCCGAGGCCGGTTGGGCCCAGCAGTTCCACATCGGAGCCATCCGCAACAACAACAGCAGGATGTTCAGCCTCATCGGGGCCGACACCGGCTACGACGCCATCCACGACCAGGAAATCGCCGCCGCCGGCCACAAGTTCTTCGACCGCCTGGCAAGCGAGGGCAAGCTCGCCAAGACCATCCTCTACTGCCTCAATCCCAAAGACAACGAGGTGATGATGACAATGGCCTACACCTTCAACGACGGCACCGTTCCCGGCAAGATGCAGTTCGGCTCCGGCTGGTGGTTCCTGGACCAGGAGGTCGGAATGCGCCGCCAGATGGACGCGCTCAGCGTTCTGGGCCTCTTCAGCCGCTTCGTGGGTATGCTCACCGACTCCCGCAGTTTCATCAGCTATCCTCGCCACGAGTACTTCCGCCGCATCCTGTGCGACGTTCTGGGCGCCGACGTGGAGGCCGGCAAGCTCCCCGCTTCCGAGATGGAGACCATCGGCCGTATGGTGGAAGACATATCTTACAACAACGCAAAGAACTACTTCAATTTCTAGATGCGCTACATCCGAATCAACCCGGCCGACAACGTGGCCGTGGCCCTTACAGACCTGCGCTCCGGGGAGGAAGTCCTCGGAGTGACCCTCCGGCAGGACATTCCCGCCGGGCACAAGATAACCCTGCAGGAGCTCGCGCAGGGGGAGAACGTCATCAAGTACGGTTTTCCGATCGGCCACGTCACCCGTGACGCCGCCGCCGGCACCTGCATCGACCACAGCTGCATCAAAACCAACCTTGAAGGTCTGCTCGACTATAAATATGAGCCTGTTGTTTCTGAGGCGGCTGTTCCCTCCGGAAACTGTGCCACCCTCGGCACTTTCAAAGGCTTCCGCAGGGCCGACGGCCAGGTGGGCGTACGCAACCAGCTCTGGGTGATTCCGACGGTGGGCTGCGTGAACGGCATCGCGCAGAGCGTTGCCGAGGCCTTCCGCAAGGAGTACGAGGGCCGTATGGGCAGCGTCGATGCCGTGGTGGCGTTCCCGCACAACTACGGCTGCTCGCAGCTCGGCGGCGACCACGAGAACACTCGCCGGATACTCGCCGATATGGTTCATCATCCCAATGCCGGCGGCGTGCTGATTGTGAGCCTCGGCTGCGAGAACAACCAGCTCGAACCCTTTATGGAGCTGGTCGGAGAGGTCGATCCGGCGCGTGTGCGCACGATGACCGTGCAGAAGATTGAGGGCGACGAAATCGGCTACGGAGTGCAGCAGCTGCGGGAAATCTTCGAGACCGCCGGCCGCGACCGGCGCACCGACGTTCCCGTGAGCGAACTCCGCGTGGGCCTCAAGTGTGGAGGGTCCGACGGTTTGAGCGGCATCACCGCCAACCCGCTCCTGGGCGTTTTCTCCGACTGGATAGTCTCTATGGGAGGCACTACCGTGCTCACCGAGGTCCCCGAAATGTTCGGCGCCGAGACCCTGCTGATGAACCGCTGCCGGGATGAGGCCACTTTCGGAAAGACGGTGAACCTCATCAACGACTTCAAGCAGTACTTTATGAAGAACGGCCAGCCCGTTTACGAAAACCCTTCCCCCGGCAACAAGGCGGGAGGCATATCCACACTGGAGGAGAAGAGTCTGGGATGCACCCAGAAGAGCGGCAGCAGCCTTGTTCAGGGCGTGCTTTCTTACGGAGAGAGGCTCAGCGAGAAGGGCTTGAACCTGCTCAGCGCACCCGGCAACGATCTCGTGGCCTCCACGGCCCTTGCCGCCTCGGGTTGCCAGATCGTGCTCTTCACGACCGGCCGAGGAACGCCGTTCGGCAGTTTCGTGCCCACGATGAAAATCAGCACCAACAGCCGTCTCGCGGCCCTCAAGCCGGGGTGGATAGACTTCAATGCCGGCACCCTCGCCGAAGACGAGGAGATGGGTCAAGTCGCGGCCCGCTTCCGGGACGCTGTCCTGGCCGCCGCGAGTGGTGAACCCGTCAACAACGAGAAAAACGGCTGGCGCGAGATAGCCATCTTCAAATCGGGGGTTACGCTGTAGTACGGGGAATTACCCCTCTTGAATCACCTTGTTCTGCTCCTGGACGGAGGCGTCGTGGATGGCGTTGAAGACCTTGAGCACGAAGGCGCTGTCCAGCCGGCGGGCGTCGGCCTCGGCGCGAATGCCCTCCAGAATCTCGTCCCAGCGCTGCATCTGAAGGATGGCAACGTTGTTGCTCTTCTTGATTTCTCCTATCTGGCGGCTGACTTCCATACGGCCCGCGAGGGCGTCGAGAATCTGCTCGTCGTAGCCGTCGATGCGCTCCCGGAGCTGCTCCATCGTGCCGCGGTACAGGCTGTCCTGAGTGTCGCTGTCCCTTGTCTGCAGGCTGCGCAAAAGCCGGCCGACTTCTGCCGGGGTCAGTTGCTGGGAAGCGTCGGAAAGGGCGCAGGAAGGGTTGCAGTGCGACTCTATCATCAGGCCGTCGAGGCCCAGGTTCATAGCTTTCTGGCAGATTTCCGGCACATATTCAGCCTTGCCCGACATATGGCTCGGGTCGCAGTAGAACGGAAGGGCGGGGTAGCGGGTGCGCATCTCTATTGCAATCTGCCATTGGGGGGCGTTGCGGTAACGGTGCTCGTCCAGCGACATAAAGCCGCGGTGAATGACGCCGAGATTCTTCACTCCGGCCCTTGCCAGACGCTCCAGGGCGCCTATCCACAGGCCCAGGTCGGGACTTATGGGGTTCTTCACCAGAACCGGAACGTCGGTCCCGCGAAGGGAGTCGGCAATTTCCTGCACGAGGAAGGGATTCGCGGTTGTGCGCGCTCCGATCCACAGGATGTCAACCCCGTGGGCCAGGCACTCCTCGATATGCCTTGCGCCGGCAACCTCGGTGCAGACCTTCATTCCGAGTTCAGACTGCACCCTTTGCAGCCAGGGCAGTCCGGGAACTCCTATTCCCTCGAAGCATCCCGGCCTTGTGCGGGGCTTCCAGATTCCGGCTCTGAACACTTCCACGCCCGCATCCTTCAGGCCGCGGGCCGTGGTCATAACCTGCTCTTCGGTTTCCGCGCTGCAGGGACCAGCTATGACATATGGTTTCATATCTTTCATTTATCGTATAGATGCCCGAGGAACAACGCCTTCTCTTCAGCGGAGAAGCCGCGCCTGCGGGCGTAATCGTCAAGTTCTTCGGCGCTGAACGGCCCCGGCTGCCAGTAGGCGGCTTTTTCCGAGGCCACTATGAAGCCGCAGACGCTCTCTTCCGGAATCATCGCGCAGGATTCGGTGAGGGTGATCCCGAGGTCTGCGGGAAGCTGGGCAAGAATGTCCCTTTTGAGGCTGTGGTCGGGGCAGCAGGCATAACCGGGGCAGGGGGCAATCAGCCTGAAGCCTTCAGGCAGTTGCGATTCCGCCCTTTCTCTCAGAGCAGTCGCGGCGGCTTCGGCAAGGCTCACCCTGAGGGCGTGGGCCGGGAGCCCTTCCACCTTCGGGCCGCTTACCGTGGCGGCGAACATCCCGAGCGGGCTTGCGGGGCCGCTCTCGGGGAAGAACGCATCCAGACCGCCATGGACGGGAAGCCTGAGCACGCCGTCAGAAACTATGTCGCCGCCTTCGCGCCTGCACGGCAGGTATTTCATCGCGCTGCGCACCTTAAGGCCGTCGATGCCTTCCAGAGCCTCCTTTTTGAGGGCTTCGTCCTGCCCTCCCTTAAGGCCGCAGACCGCGTAGAACATAGCCCAGTCAACATATGGAAGCAGTTCTCGGCCTGTATGCCAGATATCCTCTCCCACAAGTTCCTCGTGGCAGAGTTCCCCCGGGTCGGGGCCCTTTGCCTTACCGGCGGCCTTGCTTTCGTGGAGCCTGCGGAGCCGCTCGTGCGCCTCGTCCTCGGCCTTTCGGAAAGCCGAAGGGTCCTGGATGCATTTCTTTGCCATCACGGCCGTTGCCGAGGCGTCGGCTCCGTAATGGACGTTGGGGTATATCGGTGCCAGTTTCACGGCGGTGTGAAGGGCCGAGGCCGCGGCGCCGCCAACGAAAAGAGGGGTTTCGAGGCCTCTTGCGGCCATTTCGGCGCAGAGTTCCTCCATCCTCTGAAGGGAGGGGGTGATGAGGCCGCTCACGCCGATTATGTCGGCCTTCAGTCCGGCGGCCCTTTCGAGAATCTCCTCCGCGGGGACCATCACTCCGAGGTCGGTGACCTCGAAGCCGCTGCAGCGCAGCACGGTGGCGGTGATGTTCTTTCCTATGTCGTGGACGTCGCCCTTCACCGTTGCAATCACGGCGCGCGGCCTTTCCGCGGCATCCTCTCCGGCCTTGAAGTAGGGCTGGAGCACGGCAACGGCGTCGCGCATCACGGCGGCGGACTTCACCACCTGGGGGAGGAACATCTTCCCGGCGGCGAACAGTTCGCCGACCTTCTCCATTCCGCTGATCAGCGGGCCTTCTATTACGGCAACCGCGCTGCCCAGGGTCTCCAGGCAGGCGAGGGCGTCGGCCTCCAGGGTTTCCTTGCGGCCTTTGACCAGAGCCAGCGAGAGCCTTTCGACGGGGTCGGAAGGGCCTGAATCACAGGGGCTTCCGGCCTCCTCTCCCTTTTGCTGCCGGCCCGCGGCTTCGGCGGCAATGTCGGTCAGCCTCTGCGTGGCCAGGGGGTCGGAGTCGAAGATCACGTCCTCCACTGCCTTCAGCAGGGCGGAGTCTATGCTGTCGTAAACCCGGAGCATCTGCGGATTCACTATGGCCATATCCAGGCCGGCCCTTATGGCGTGGTACAGGAAGGCGGAGTGCATAGCTTCGCGCACGGCGTTGTTGCCGCGGAAGGCGAACGACAGGTTGGAGATTCCTCCCGAGGTCAGGGCCCCGGGGAGATTGGCCTTTATCCAGCGCACGGCCTCTATGAAGTCCACCCCGAAGCGGGCGTGCTCCGGGATTCCGGTGCCTATGGAAAGGACGTTCACGTCGAAGATTATGTCCTGCGGGGGGATTCCCGCGGCAGAAAGGAGCCTGTAGCTTCTTTCGCATATTTCAATTTTGCGGCTGTAGGTCTCGGCCTGGCCCTCCACGTCGAAGGCCATAACAACCATCGCCGCGCCCAAAGCGTTGATTTCCCGGGCCTTGCGGACGAATTCCTCTTCTCCCTCCTTGAGGGATATGGAGTTCACTATGCAGCGGCCCTGGGTGTTCTTCAGGCCCTCCAGCACGGTTTCCCAGCGGGAGGAGTCTATCATCACGGCGGCCTTGGCTATGGCCGGCTCGCCGCTAATGTGCCGCAGGAAGGTGCGCATCGCCTCTGCCGAATCCAGCATCGGGTCGTCCATATTGATGTCTATGACCGTTGCTCCGCCCTCGACCTGGGCTGCGGCAATCTGCAGGGCCTGGTCCCAGCTTCCTTCGGAAACGAGCCTTGCGAACTTCCTGGACCCGGCCACGTTGGTCCTCTCGCCTATGTTGGTGAAGTTCCTGCTGCGGTCTATGTGCACGGCTTCAAGGCCGCTGACGACCAGTGACTTGCAGGGCTCCTTCGCGGGGCGTGGGGGGATGCCGCGCACGGCGTCCGCTATGGCGCCTATGTGCTCCGGAGTGGTGCCGCAGCAGCCTCCGGCTATGTTGAGAAGGCCCCCACGGGCCAGTTTTCCAACGATTGCGGCCATCTCCGCGGGGGAGTCGGCGTAGCGCCCGAGTTCGTCGGGGATGCCTGCGTTGGGGTAAAATATCACGGGGTGGGCCGAGAACGAGGCGACCTCCCTTATCAGAGGTTCCATTTCCGCGGCTCCGAGGGCGCAGTTCAGGCCGAAGGCTTCCAGGGCGGGATAGTGCGCCACGGAGCGGTAGAAGGCTTCCAGGGTCTGGCCGGTGAGGGTGCGTCCGCTGCGGTCGCTGACGGTGGCCGACACCACGGCGGGGACATTGCCGCCCAGCTGCCGGAGGGCGTAGAGCGCTGCCTTGGCGTTAAGGGCGTCGAAGCAGGTTTCCAGCAGGATGAAGTCGGCGCCGCCTTCCATCAGGGCTCGGGCTTGCTCAAGGTATGCTCCGGCCATCTCGTCGAAGCCGACCTCCCTGAATGCGGGGTCGGAAGCGTCGGAGGCCATCGTGAGCGATTTGCCGGTGGGGCCCATGCTGCCGGCCACGAGAACTTTCCGCCCCGCTGCGTCGGCCGCCTGCCGGGCGAGCTGCGCCGCGGCCTTTGCCATCGCGGGGGCGTCGTCCTGCCTTCCGTGGGCCTTCTGCACGAGGCGGTTGGCCCCGAAGCTGTTGGTGGTGATTATGTCGGCCCCGGCCTTTATGTACAGTTCGTGGATGCTGCGTATCACCCAGGGGGCCTCGAGGTTGAGGGCCTCGGAATTGAAGTCGCCTTCCGTGGGCCTCAAAGCCTGGATCATCGAGCCCATAGCCCCGTCCAGAACCAGGATTCTGCCGCTGTCTAGAAACATTCCCTCAGTATTGATATCACGTTGTCGGGCTTGCCCATAGTGTAGAAGTGCACTGCGGGCACGTCGTGGGCCAGGAGGTCCCTGCACTGGGCGGCGCACCACTGCCTGCCGATTTCATAGCAGGCGGCCTTGTCGGAGGCGTGGGCGAGGATTTCGGAGGCCAGTTCCTGCGGGATGTCGAGGCTGAAGGACTCTGGCAGGAGCCGGATCTGCCGGGCGGTGCTCAGAGGCTTGAGCCCGGGGATTATGGGCACGGTGATGCCCGCCTCGCGGCATTTGCTCCTGAACGAATAGAAGACTTCGTTGCTGAAGAACATCTGGGTTATGATGAAGGATGCCCCGGCATCGACCTTCTTTTTAAGATTGGCTATGTCCATATCGAGGTTGGGCGCCTCGAAGTGCTTCTCGGGGTAGGCGCCCACGCCGATGCAGAAACCGGCGTCGAACCGTCTCACGGCCTCCACCAGGTCCGAAGCGTAGCTGTAGCCGCCCGGCTCGGGGGTGAAACGCTTCTCGCCCACGAGGCAGTCGCCGCGCAGGGCCATCAGATTGTCTATCCCAAGGAACTTGAAGTCGTGGAGTTGGTTGTCTATGGCCGCGGCGTCGGCCCCTCCGCAGATAAGATGGGGCACGACCTCCACCGCGAACTCGTCCTGGATTGCGGCGCAAACGGCGGTCTCGCTCACGCGGCGCCTTACGGTGCGGCGCTCGAAGCTGCCGTCCTGCCTGGGAACGAATTCTATTTCGTCGCGGTGGCTGGTGACGTTGATGTAGGGCGGCCTGAACTCCATAAACGGCCGTATGGAATCAAGCAGTTCCCCTTTGCTGATACCCTTCAGAGGGGGGACTATTTCGAGCGAGGGGAAAGGCCTGCGCCCGTCGGAAATTATTTCGCTTATCTTCATTTTCTCGTTTGCCCGTTGCCGCTGATGAGCCACTTGTATGTGGTGAGCTCCTCAAGGCCCATCGGGCCGCGTGCGCCGAGCTTCTGGGTGCTTATGCCTATCTCCGCGCCGAGCCCGAACTGGGCTCCGTCGGTGAAGCTCGTGGGAGCGTTCACATACACGCAGGCTGCATCCACCCCTGCCTGAAAGCGCGCCGCTGCATCCTCGCTGCCGGTTATTATGGCCTCGCTGTGGCCCGAACCGTAGCGGTCTATGTGAGCGAGCGCCTCCTCGAGGCTGCCGACGGTCTTCACGGCCATTTTGTAGTCCATGAATTCCGTCCCGAAGCTCTCCGGACCGGCCGGCAGCAGCTTCCCGGCGGGATGGCTGCCTTCCAATGCGGCAAAGGCCCTCTCATCGGCATACAAAGTTACGTTTTTCATTTCAGAAACCAAATAAGGAAGGTCCTGAAGACGGGAAGAGTGCACGAGCAGGCAGTCCAGGGCGTTGCAGACGCTCACCCTGCGGGTCTTGGCATTGGTGATTATGGCGCGGCCCATAGCGGCATCGGCCGTCGCGTCGAAGTAGGCGTCAACCACTCCCGCGCCGGTCTCGATGCAGGGGACCCTGGCGTTGTCGCGCACGAAGTCTATGAGTTTCCTTCCGCCGCGCGGGATCACGAGGTCCACCAGCCCCACGGCGCCGAGCATCTGCGCGGCCGATTCGCGGGAGGCGGGAAGAAGGTTGATGCAGTCCTGCTCGCAGCCCTCCTCGCGCAGCACTTTCTTTATGAGGGCCACCGCCGCCCCGTTCGAGCAGGAGGCGTCGCTGCCTCCCTTGAGTATGCAGGCGTTGCCTGTCTTGAAGCAGAGGCTGAACACGTCGAAGGTGACGTTCGGTCTTGCCTCGTAGATTATTCCTATCACTCCGTACGGAACGGCCACCTTCCTGATCAGCAGCCCGTTGGGTCTTGTGGTGCGGCTCAGCTCGCGCCCGAGAGGGTCGGGCAGCGAGGCCACGTTGCGGGTGTCGGCCGCAATCGCGGCAAGACGCTCGGGGGTGAGCTTCAGGCGGTCGTAGAGGGGGCTTTCGGGGTCCATCCTCGCAAGGTCGGCCGCGTTGGCCTCAAGGATTGCCGAGCCTTCCGATTCAATCGCGCCGGCAAGGGAGAGCAGCACCCTGTTCCTCACTCCGGTGCCGAGGACGGCGGCTCCGCGGGAAGCGAGCCGCGTTTTTTCGAATATGTTCATTCCGCAGTGAATTCAGTGTGCACAGTGCTCCCGGGTGTGTTCACAAGATCGCTTATGATGCCTTCCCTGCGGCCGTTTGCAATCATCACGTGTATGCCCTCGGCCGCGCATTTCTGCGCCACGCGGCATTTGGATATCATTCCGCCGCGGCCGCTTCCGCTCGTTTCCTCGCGCAGCTCGCCGATGATGGACTCGCCCGGCCTTATGACAGGAATCACCTCGGCCCCGCCGTCCTCGCCGTAGCGCAGGACCCCGTCCACACCGCTGAGGATTATCAGCGTGTCGGCGCCCATCATCGAGGCCACGAGGCCGGAAAGCTCGTCGTTGTCGGTGAACATCAGCTCGGTGATGCTCACGGTGTCGTTCTCGTTCACTATGGGCAGTATGCCGCTCTGGAGCATCACCTCCATACAACTCTTCTGGTTGGCGCATTCGCGCTCGGAGGAGAAGTTCTTCTTCATCGTGAGAATCTGCCCCACGTTCACTCCCTGGTCGATGAACAGCTGGTAGTAGGTGTCCATCAGCCTTACCTGGCCTATCGCGGAGTACAGCTGGCGCTGCTGCACTTCGTCCAGCTTGCGGTTCTCCGGAATCAGGGACCGGCCGCAGGCCACGGCGCCGCTGGTCACGAGGATTATCTCGCAGCCGTTCTTCTTCAGGGCCACCATCTGGTCCACGAGCGACGACATATGGGTATGGTCGAGCGAGCCGTCGGCGCGGGTGAGCACGTTGGAGCCCACCTTCACCACTATGCGGCGCTTCTTGCCGGAGTTGGCCTTGAGGCCCTCTATGACGGCCGCGCTGAAACCGGCCTTTTCCATAGCGCTCAAACCCTTGAGGGTCAGGCCGCCGGGGGTGGTGACCTTGTCTATCTCCTCTTCGGGGTGGGTGCCGCGCACGGCAATGAGCTCCGCCGCTCCCTTCACGGTCTGGCAGACCACCTTCTCCACCTCCTTGGGGCTCAGGCCGAGTTCCAGGCCGCCTTCCGCCGCGGCGCTGATGTAGCGCATCGCGTAGGCTATCCCGCAGGAAGACACCGAGGTTCCGGCAAGCATCATCTTCTCTTCCACGATGACGGCGGCTCCCATCTTGTCGAAGATGCCTTTGAGGAGCGCCGCCTGCTCCGCGCTTGCGGTGACGGGGGCCACGAAGGTCATGCTCTCGCCAATTTCTATAGCCGTGTTGGGGATGACATAGGCCAGGGCGGGGGTGAGACCGCTGCCGTTGTCGAGCCACTTGAGGAGGTCTCTGGAAGACACTCCCGGGGCAACTGATATTATGAGTTGGGTGCTGAAGTCCAGACAGTCGCGGGTCTGCTCTATGACCTGCTGCATCAGCCAGGGCTTGACCACGTAGAAGACAAGGTCGGCGCCCTTTACCGCGGCGCGGTTGTCGGTGGTGGCGTTGATGCCGAATTCCTTGAATCTGAGGAGCGATTCCTCGTGCCTTGCGGTGACGGTGACCTCGCACCCCTTCGCAATGCCGCTTTTCACCAGGCCTATGGCGGCTGCACCGCCCATATTGCCTGCTCCGATGAAAGTGAATTTCATAAAATATTTTATTAACTAACCAACTAATCGCAAATGTAAGAATTCTCCGGCAAAGTCCCAAATCGTATGAATATTTGTGTTTTTAAAGAATTTTATCTACCTTCGGCGGATATTGTCAAAGTTAGAGTGTATTATGAGAATAGCACTAGTCCAACAGGATATCGTATGGGCCGACCCTGCCGCGAACAGGGCCCGGCTTGATGCCCTTCTGGCCGGCCCCGTCGACCTGTGCCTGCTGCCCGAGATGTTCAGCACCGGCTTCGTCACGGAACCTTCCGGAGTTGCCGAGCAGAGTCCTTCGCCGACCCTGGGATGGATGAAGGCCGTGGCGGCAAAGAAGAACTGCGCGGTTGCCGGAAGCGTCGCCGTGCAGGAGGAAGGCAGTTTCTTCAACCGTTTCTACTTCGTGAAGCCCGACGGCTCCGAGGTCCATTACGACAAAAGGCATCTCTTCACCTTCGGCGGAGAGCACAGAACCTTCACCGCCGGCACCGACAGGTGCATAGTGGAATGGCGCGGAGTGAGGTTCCTGCTCCTGGTCTGCTATGACCTCCGCTTTCCCGTATGGGCAAGGAACAGAGGCGATTACGACGCTATTCTCTATGTGGCCAGCTGGCCTGCGGTGCGCCGCGGTGCGTGGGATACCCTCCTTCGCGCCCGTGCCATCGAGAACCAGTGCTACGTGGCCGCGGTGAACCGTACCGGCCGCGACCCTTCCAACGAGTACAACGGAGGTTCCGTAATGATAGACCCTTACGGCAGCACCATCGCGGCCTGCCCCGACGGTCTGGAATGCATAGTCAACGGCGAACTGGATATGGAAGTGCTGCAGGGCTACCGCAGCCGCTTCCCCGTCCTTTCCGATTCCGACAATTTCGAATTGAAATGAAGATATTCAGCGAAGAACTCGTCTCACGGGCCTGCCGCGAACAGAGCGTGGCCGACCTTTCCACCGCCACCATAGGCGAAGTGCTTCTCGTTGCCCAGTGGCTCGAGAAAGAAACGGGCATACCTTTCATCAGGATGGACCAGGGCTCTCCCGGCCTGCCGATGAATCGCTTCGGGATAGAAGCCGAGAAGAAGGCCCTGGAGAGCGGAATAGGCTCCCAGTATCCCGCGGCGGCCGGAGTGCCGGAACTGAAGGAGGCCGCCTCGCGTTTCGTGAAGGCCTTCATCGACGTGAGCATCTCGCCCCGCAGCTGCGTCCCCACGACCGGCAGCGTGGCCGGCTCGTTCGCCTCGTTCATAGCCTGCACCCAGCGCATCCCCGGCAAGAACAAGGTCCTTTTCATCGATCCGGGCTTCCCGATTCAGAAGTCGCAGCTCCGCGTGCTCGGCATAGAATGGCGCGAGTTCGACATCTACCCCTACCGCGGCGCCGCGGCCCTCGGGAAAAAACTCAAGGAGGAATTCTCCGCCGGCGACATTGCGGCCGTGGTCTATTCCAACCCCAACAACCCCGCGTGGACCTGCCTGGAAGAGGAGGAACTCGAGGCAATAGGCCGTCTGGCCACGGAATACGACGTGGTGGTGATGGAAGACCTGGCCTACTTCTGTATGGATTACCGCCGCGACCTCTCCCATCCCTTCGAGGCCCCCTATCTGCCCACCGTGGCACGCTATACGGAAAATTACATCCTGATGCTCTCGGCGTCCAAGATATTCAGCTATGCCGGTCAGCGCATAGCCCTCTGCTGCATCAGCGACTCCCTCTTCGAGAAGCACTATCCCGCAATGGCGGAGCGCTACCACGACGCCGGAGTGTTCGGAGTGTCGCTCACCGCGTCCATACTTTATATGATAACCAGCGGCTGCACCGCAACCACGCAGTACGGCTATGCCGAGATGCTGAACCTTTCCTGCGAGGGGAAGATAAACTTCGTGGAGGACACTCGCGAATATGAGCGCCGCGCCCGCGCGATGAAGGAAATCTTCTGCCGGCACGGATTCAACGTGGTGTATGACCGCGACGTGACCCGCCCCGTCGGAGACGGTTTCTTCTTCACCCTCGGCTACGGGTCCCTGACCGGCGAGCAGCTGCTCCTCGAACTGATGTACTACGGGGTGAGCAGCATCTGCCTTTCCACGACCGGCAGCCTCAAGAACGGCGTGCGCGCCTGCGTGAGCCGTATGAGAGAGGAACTTTACGACGTTCTCGAGGAACGTATGGCGGCATTCGAAAAAGATCACAAGTAAACAACAATATGTCCAGGAAACTTTCACAGGGCACGATTTGCGTGCACGCAGGTTACAAACCCGGCAACGGCGACCCCCGCCAGATGCCCATAATCCAGAGCACAACCTTCAAGTACGACACTTCGGAGGATATGACCAGGCTCTTCGACCTTGAAGACAACGGATATTTCTACACCCGTCTGCAGAACCCCACCAACGATATGGTGGCCTCCCGCATAGCCGAGCTCGAGGGCGGAGTCGCGGGAATGCTCACTTCTTCGGGACAGGCCGCCAATTTCTTCGCCTGCTTCAATATCTGCGAGGCCGGAGACCATATGATTTCCACGGCCAGCATCTACGGAGGCACCTTCAACCTGTTCGGCGCCACCTTCAGGAAGATGGGAATCGACGTGACCTTCGTGGACCAGGACGCCTCCGAGGAGGAGATTGCAGCCGCGTTCAAGCCCAACACCAAGCTCGTGTTCGGCGAGACCCTCAGCAATCCCGGAGTGAGGGTGCTCGACATAGAGAAGTTCGCCCGCGTGGCCCACGACCACGGCGTGCCCCTCATTGTCGACAACACTTTCCCCACCCCCATCTTCTGCCGTCCGTTCGAGTGGGGCGCCGACATAGTGACCCATTCCACCACCAAATATATGGACGGCCAGGGAGTGCAGGTCGGCGGCGCAATAGTTGACAGCGGCAACTTCGACTGGGAGGCCCACGCCGACAAATTCCCCGGCCTGTGCACCCCCGACCCCACCTATCACGGCATCACATATACCAAGAAATTCGGCAAGCTTGCCTACATAACCAAGGCCACGAGCCAGCTGATGCGTGACTTCGGCTGCATCCAGAGCCCCCAGAACGCCTTCTACCTCGGCCTCGGCCTTCAGACCCTCGACGTGCGTGTGCGCCGCCACAACAGCAGCGCCCTTAAAATTGCGCAGTGGCTCCGCACCCAGCCGGAGGTCAAGTGGGTCAGCTTCCCCGAACTCGAGGGCGACCCCGAGCACGAGAGGCAGCAGAAGTACCTCCCCGAGGGCACCTGCGGCGTGATGGCCTTCGCCCTTGACGGCGACAGAGCCTACATCGGCCGCTTTATGAACAGCCTCAGGCTCGCTACAATCGAGACCCACGTGGCCGACTGCCACACCTGCATCCTCCACCCTGCGATGCACACCCACCGCCAGCTCTCCGACGAGCAGCTTGCGGAAGCCGGAATCGAGATAGGCCAGCTGCGCTTCAGCGTGGGCCTTGAAGACCCCGACGACATCATCAACGACATAAGGCAGGCCCTGGACGCCGCCAATTAGTATTTTTATGCTGGAACGTCACGTATTGCATGTGCCGGAGCGCTTTGAATTCGAAAGCGGCGGCAGCCTCGAGTCCCTTGACCTCGTATATTACACTTCGCCCCGCCCCTACAGGCCCGGGGAGAAGGTCGTCTGGGTGTGTCACGCCCTCACGGGGAACGCCAATCCCGAAGACTGGTGGCCCACGATGGTGGGTCCCGGCCAGCTCTTCGACCCCGACAAGGTTTTCATAGCCTGCGCCGCCATGATAGGCTCGCCCTACGGAGCCTGCTGCCCCGCCACGATCAACCCGGCCACCGGCAAGCCCTACCTGCTCGACTTCCCGCGCACGACCGTGCGCGACATCGTGCGCGCCAACATAATGGTCCGCAAGGCTCTGGGAGTGGAGAAGATAGACCTTATGCTCGGCCCCTCGATAGGCGGCTTCCAGTCCCTGGAATGGGCCATAATGGAGCCCGAAGTGATGCAGCAGGTGGTTTTCCTTGCCACCTCGGTGCGCGTCGCCCCCTATCTGACCGCATTCAACGAGTCTCAGCGAATGGCTCTGCTTGCCGATCCTACATTCCTGGAACAGAAAGACTTGAAGGGCGGAGAGATGGGCCTTAAGTGCGCCCGTTCCATAGCTCTTATCTCGTACCGCAACTTCGAGGGCTACAACGTGAGCCAGTCCGAGCCCGACGACGACACCTGCTTTGCCGACCGCGCGGCCTCGTACCAGCGCTATCAGGGCCAGAAGCTCGTGAACCGCGGCTTCGACGCCTACAGTTACTGGTATCTGACCTATTCGCTGGATTCGATGAACGTTGGCCGCGGCAGGGGAGGAGTTCCCAAGGCCCTGCGCCTGATAAAGGCCAAGTGCACGGTAATCAGCATAACCTCCGACCAGATTTTCCCTCCGGGGCACGGAAGGTCGGTGGCCGAGGTCATCCCCCATGCGCGGTATTACGAGATAAATTCCATCTACGGGCACGACGGCTTCCTGATCGAGAACGACCAGCTTGCCGCGATACTGAGCCCTCTGCTGGGATAATTTCGGAAAATCTTATTCAGCCCAGGACGCCGCGCAGGTCATCTTCGCGGCGATTTCCTTGTTGCACAGGTTGCCGATGGAGCCGATGTGGGTGTGACCCAAGTCGGCGGGCTTGAGAGTGCCTGTGTCGGCCCCGTTATAGCGGAACCGGCCTTCGTTCACTTCGATTCCGACCTCTTTGTAGGCGTCGCGGAAAGGCACTCCCTCCCTCACGCGGCGGTTCACTTCCTCCACGGTGAAGAGGTAGGAGTAGAGTTCCGTCTTCTCGAGGATGTGCTCGTTGACTTCTATGTTGTCGAGCATCAGGACGGTGATCTCGAGGCACTCGTGCATAAGGTCCAGGGTGGGGAAGAGGATGTCCTTGAGGAGCTGGTAGTCGCGGTGATAGCCGTGGGGCATGTTGCTGCAGAGCAGGTTGATCTCGTTCTCCGAAGAGAGGATCCTGTTGCATTTGCCGCGGACCATCTCCCACACGTCGGGGTTCTTCTTGTGGGGCATTATGCTGGAGCCGGTGGTGAGGTTGTCGGGGAAGTGGATGAAGCCGAAGTTCTGGCACATATACTGGCAGCAGTCGGCGGCGAACTTGTTCAGTGTGAGGGCCACGCAGCCGAGCGCGGCTGCCACGCACTTCTCCGATTTGCCGCGGCTCAGCTGGGCTGCCACGCTGTTGTAGTCGGGGTATGCGAAGCCCAGGAGGTCGGTTGTCATCTGCCTGTCCAGAGGGAAGGAGTTGCCGTAGCCGGCGGCCGAACCGAGAGGGTTCTGGTTCACCACCCTGTAGGCTCCGCCGAGCATATGGACGTCGTTCACGAGGGCCTCGGCATAGGCGCCGAACCACATTCCGAACGAGGACGGCATTGCAATCTGGGCGTGGGTGTAGCCGGGCATCAGCACGTCCTTGTATTTGTCGCTCAAAGCCTGCAGGCGCCCGAAGACGGTCTGCACTTGGGCGCAGACGGCCTTGAGCTCGTCTCGCAGGAAGAGCTTTATGTCCACGAGGACCTGGTCGTTGCGGGAACGGCCGGAGTGGATTTTCTTGCCTATGCTGCCGAGACGGCGGGTGAGGAGCAGTTCAACCTGGGAGTGTATGTCCTCCACGTCGGGCTCCAGCACGAACTGCCCGGCTTCGATTTCGGCGAGTATGCCGTCAAGGCCCGCGGAGAGCTTTACCAGCTCGTCTTTTGTGAGCAGACCGATGCTTTCCAGCATCGTGATGTGCGCCTTCGAGCCAAGCACGTCGTAACGTGCCAGTTTCATATCCAGTACGCGGTCGTTCGATACGGTGAACTTCTCGACCGCGTCCTCCGCCTTTGTTCCCTTGTTCCAGAGTGTTGCCATATTCTGTGTTTTTTGTCCTGCAGTCGGCAGGTCCGGAGAAACTTCGCTTCGCTCATCCCTCCCACCGCTTCGCGGCGGGCCCCTCCCGTTCACGAGGCCACGGGCGGCCACGGTTTTCCGGACCTGCTGACTGCAGGACAAATATAGCAACAGAGCGGCAGAATTGCAAATGCGGAGTAAAATGCATAAATTTGAGGATATGAAACAAACAGCAGTACTCGCCATACTTATGGCTTCAGCGGCGGCGGTCCTTGCGGGATGCTCGAATTACGTCGCACCAAAGACCAATATTTATCCCGGCAACCCGGAGGAGGACTTCTCCCCCTCGCTGGTAAAGGACAACAGCTACCGCAACCTTGCGCTGCTGAGGCCCGCCTTCGCCTCGTCCAGTTACGACTACAACCTCACGGCGCAGCTGGCCGTTGACGGCATCTTGCCGGGGGAGGCGGAAGGCTGCCCGTACATCACCCTCTGCACTCCCGAGGGGCCTGTGGCAAAGAACGAACGCGAGTGGATCTTCGACGAGAAGATAACCACGCACCTTGATCTGAAGGGCGCGAAGACGTCGCTCACCCTGGGCTTCCACAACTACAGCCCCGCCTTCGACAAGATGCAGCTCGTGGGTATGGCCGTGCCGCAGGGCACTCCCTGGGCCATAGAGCTGCAGGCTTCCGATGACGGTGCCGAGTGGACGGCCGTGGAAAGGAAACTCGGCCGGGGAATCATCAACCAGGACTTCAGCGCCCCTGGAGACCACAAATACTGGCGCTTCGAGCTGAGCGCGGGAAAGGACTGCGGCTGGATGATCACCGACTGGGACTTTTACAACGAGGGACTTGATCTGGAACCCGCGGAATCCAGGGTGGAGGTCTATCGCAGGGAGCATCTGCTGCAGGTTCTGCCCCAGACCAGCTTCACCAGCGCCTGGATGAGCGCGGAAGGGGGCTACCAGTGGATATACGTGGACCTTGGAACCCCCTGTTCCATAAATGGGGTTCAGCCCCTTTGGCTCGGCTGCTCTCCCGAGGGGAAAATCCAGATTTCCGACGATGCCTCCCACTGGGCGGATGCGGCAGACCTGAGCGGGTCCGACTCCGTTGAACTCAAGGCCGAGGCCCGTTATGTGCGTCTTCTGCTTTCCGGCTCGGACAAGCCGTATGCGCTTGCAGAACTGAAGGTTATGGGCAAGGGAGGCCTGAAGCCCGTGGCAAAGCCGCAACCCGCGCCTGCCGGCAGGGACCTTGCCCTGAGCGGAGGAAACTGGCGCCTGCAGAGGGCTTCCGAAGTGAATGCTACTCCGGAGGAACTGTCTTCGGCATCCTTTGACGACTCTGCCTGGCTGCCGGCCACGGTGCCCGGCACGGTCCTGAGCTCCTACATCAACGCCGGAGCCCTTCCCGACCCCAACTACTCCGACAACCAGCTCCAGATATCGGAGTCCTTCTTCGATTCCGACTTCTGGTACCGCAACACCTTCACCGTCCCTTCTTCCTGGAAGGGAAGCAGGCTGCTGCTTGACTTCGACGGAATCAACTGGAAGGCCGAGGTCTATGCGAACGGCAAGGTTGCAGGCCGCATAGACGGAGCCTTCACCAGGGCCCGCTTCGACCTTACCGATGTCCTCTGCCCCGGAAAGGTCAACACCCTGGCTGTCAGGATAATAAAGAATGCCCATCCCGGCGCGGTAAAGGAGCAGACCGCCCTCAGCGCCGACGGCAACGGCGGAGTTCTCGGCGGCGACAACCCCACCTTCCACGCCTCCATAGGCTGGGACTGGATTCCCACGATAAGGGGCCGCAACATCGGTATCTGGAACGACGTCCGCCTCATTGCAAGGGGCCCCGTCACCATCGGCGACCCTCTGGTGGAACCCGTTCTGAACCTCCCCGACACCACCCGGGCCACCGTAAGGCTGGCAGTGGACCTCAGCAACCTTTCGGCGTCTCCCGTGGAGGGCGTGCTGAAGGGCAGCTTCGGCGAACTGACGTTCGGCAAGGAAGTCTCGCTCGCGGCGGGGGAGTCCCGCACCGTGGAACTCGACCCCCTGCAGATAGAAAATCCCCGGCTCTGGTGGCCCTGCGGCTATGGTGAGCAGTATCTTTACGACGTGGTCTTCTCGTTCGAGACGGAGGGCGGAGAGTCGGACAGCAAAACCCTCAGGAGCGGCATCAGGCAGATGAGCTGGAACGAGGACGGCGGAATCCTCACCCTCTTCGTGAACGGCAGGAGGTTCGTCGGCCGCGGCGGCAACTGGGGCTTCGCGGAGAGCAACCTCAATTACCGCGGCAGGGAGTACGATGCCGCCGTGCACTACCACGCCGATATGAACTTCACGATGATACGCAACTGGGTTGGCCAGATAGGCGACGAGGAGTTCTACGATGCCTGCGACCGTTACGGAGTGATGGTTTGGCAGGACTTCTGGCTGGCCAACCCCTGGGACGGCCCCGATCCCTACGACGAGGATATGTTCACGGCCAACGCCCGCGACTATGTGCGCCGCATACGCAACCATCCCAGCATAGGGCTTTACTGCGGGCGCAACGAGGGCGACCCCACTCCCACGCTCGACGCCGCGTTCCGTGAAATCGTGGCCTCGGAGGGTGCCGGAGTGCACTACACCCCCAATTCCGCATCCGGAGTTGTGAGCGGCGGAGGTCCCTACAGGGCCCTTCCCGTTGAGGACTACTTCCATATGAGGGGAGCCGACCGCTTCCATTCAGAGCGTGGAATGCCCAATGTGATGAACGTGGAGAACCTGCGCCGGACAATACCCGAGCCCGCTCTGTGGCCCCAGAGCAGCCAGTGGGGCCTGCACGACTACACTATGGAGAGCGCCCAGAGTGCCAGCACCTTCAACGCGATGCTGGAGAAGGCCTTCGGACCCGTCGGGAGCGTGGAGGAATTCTGCTCCCTTGCGCAGTGGATAAACTACGACGGTTACCGCGCGATGTTCGAGGGCAGGAGCGACGGCCGCCGCGGCCTGCTTCTCTGGATGAGCCATCCCGCCTGGCCCTCGATGGTCTGGCAGACCTACGACTATTACTTCGAGCCCACTGCGGCGTACTTCGGCTGCAAGAAGGCCTGCGAGCCCCTGCACATACAGTACAACGCCTGGACCCGCAAGGTGGAGGTCGTGAACGTGAGCGCCGGGAGCGGCCTTTCGCTCGAGGCCGGCGCCGAGGTCTGCGACATTTCCGGAAAGCCCGTGTGGAACAGGTCGGTGAGCCTGACGAGCGACGAAGACAGCACCGTGGAATGCTTCCCGGTGGAACTCCCCGAAGACATAAGCGATGTGTATTATCTGCGCCTGAGCCTCTCGGGCGACGGCTCCGGGAGCAACTTCTACTGCCTGGGCAAAGAGCCCGGCAACCTGAAGGCGCTGCGTTCCCTGCCTTCTGCAGAGATAAATTCCGTTACGGTGTTCACCCCCGACGGGGATTCCTGGGTTGGTGAGACCAGACTCGAGAACAACACGACAGTTCCCGCCCTTATGATACGCCTCAAGCTCACAGCCGGAGGGGAACTCGTGACTCCGGTGCTCTATTCCGACAACTACATCTCCCTGATGCCCGGGCAGAAGTGTACCGTTACGACGAGATTCAAGGACGCCGACCGTCACGGTCTGCGCCCTCTGATAGAGGTTGAGAGCTTCAATTCAGCTGATTGAGGATTGCGGAATAGACCTCCAGGGCTTTCCCTATCTCGGAAACGAGAATGAATTCATCGGCCTTGTGCGAGCGTGAAGACTCGCCGGGGCCGATTTTCACGGCCGGCCATTTGATGCGCACCCAGTCGGAGGTGGTGGGGGAGGAGAAGGTCTCCATTCCCAGGGCGCTTACCGCCGCCATAAGTGAGCAGCCGGCGGGAGTTGCCGACGACTTGTTCCTTAGGTTGCGGGCCTTGAGCTCGCTTGTGCAGACCGCCTGCAGCATCTCCAGAATCTCGGCGTTGCCGTAGCATTCGGTGGGGCGGATGTCCACGACGAAGCTGCAGCTGTCGGGAATCACGTTGTGGGCCGTGCCGGCGTTTATCTGCGTTACGGTAAGCCGCACGTCACCCATGATTTCAGAGTGCTTCCCGAAGCGGAAATCGCGCAGCCTGGAGATGTCTTCCAGGGCTATGTACAGGGCGTTGACCCCTTCTCCGCGGGCCGCGTGGCCGCTGACTCCGTGCGCCGTGCCGTCGAGCACCAGAAGGCCGCGCTCGCTGGTTGCGGCACGAAGGCCCGTGGGTTCTCCCACTATGATGCCCGCGGGCTCGGGCAGTTCCCCGTTGGCAAAGGGCCCTTCGGCGGAATATAACAGTGCGGAGCCGTCGGTACCGGACCTCTCCTCCTCGCAGCTCAGCGCAAGGGCGAGGTCGAAACTAAGTTTCCTGCCGAGGAACGCGCGGTATGTGGCAATCATAGCCACCACGCTGCCTCCGTCGTCGTTGCTCCCGAGGCCATAGACGGTATCGGGGTCTTCACCGGGGTCGAAGGGGTCGCGGGTGTAGGATTCCGCGGCGGGGACGGTGTCGATGTGCGCGTCCATCACGTACAGCGGGGCTCCGGGGATGCCGCAGGAATGCACCGCAAGCAGATTGTTGCGTATGCGGCGGTGTTCTATCCCGCGCTCCGAGAGCCAGGAACTTATAAAGGTGCAGACCTCGTCTTCCTGGAAGGAAAGCGAGGGGATGCGCACCATACTGCGCAGCAGGGAAACCGAATCTTCGAGCAGGGTCATCGCTATAGTTCTATGCGGGTGCCGCCTTCCGTGCCGAGGTGGGCGGCGTTCCGTATCACGGCGCCTGAAGCTCCGCTGCGCAGGGCCTGGAGGCAGTTTTCTATCTTGGGAATCATCCCGTCGGCAATGGTGCCATCGGCCTTCATCTTCCCGAAGTCTTCGGAATTGATGACGGGAATCACGCTCCCGGGGTCGGATATGTCGGCCAGCACGCCGTCCAGTTCGAAGCAGCAGACAAGCCGGGCTCCCAGGGCTGCCGCAGTGCCGGAGGCGATAGTGTCGGCGTTTGTGTTCAGAAGCTGGCCGGCTCCGTCGTGGTTTATTGCGCAGAGCACCGGGGTGAGTCCGAGGTCCATAAGGGAGCGGAGGAAACCGGCGTTGACGCTACCGGGGGTCACGTCGCCAACGAAGCCGTAGTCCACCACCGTCACCCCGTCCATAAGGGTGCGGGGAGCGCGGCGCCTGGCCGTAATCACGTTGCCGTCGCAGCCGGCGAGGCTGATTGCGTTGCAGCCGTATTTCTGGAGGGTTGCGGCGATGCTTTTGCCGCACCAGCCGGCATAGGTCATCGTCACGGCCCTGAGCGCGTCTTCGTCGGTCACCCGGCGGCCTTCGATCTTCACGGGCTGCTGACCCAGGGCCTTCTGCAGCTGCGAAGCCATCACTCCGCCTCCGTGCACGAGAACCTTGGGCCCGGGGCAGGAGGCGAATTCACGGCAGAAATCCTCGAGCAACTCCTTGTTCTCGATGACGTTGCCGCCTACCTTGAAGACGCTGCAACTCATAGGCTCTGGAGCATTTTCTTGAGCACGGTCTGAGCCGACACCTCGCGGTTCGCGGCTTCGGGGATCACGAGGGAGGTGGGCGACTCGATCACGTCGTCGCTCACTATCATATTGCGCCTTACGGGGAGGCAGTGCATAAAGAAGGCGTCGTTGGTGAGGGCCATCTTCTGCTTGGTCACGGTCCAGCCGCGGTCCAGATTAATCACCTTGCCGTAGTTCTCTTCGGTTGCCACGGACCAGTTCTTGGCATAGACGAAGTCGGCACCCTCCAGGGCTTCGTCCTGGTTGTGGGTGACCCTGGCGTTGCCGATGAACTTCGGGTCGAGGTCATAGCCCTCGGGGTTGGCGATCACGAAGTCGTAGTCGGTGAGGCTCATACCTTCCGCGAAGGAATTGGAAACGGCCTGGGGCAGCGCCTTGGGATGGGGGGCCCAGGTGAGGACCACCTTGGGCTTTGCGCAGCGCTTGTGCTCCTCGATGGTAATGAGGTCGGCAAAGGTCTGCAGAGGGTGGCGGGTGGCCGCTTCCATACTGAACACGGGCTTGCCGGAATATTTTATGAACTGGTTGAGTATCACCTCGTTGTAGTCGTCGGTACGGTTGGTCAGGCCGGCGAAGGAACGGATGCCGATGATGTCGCAGTAGCATCCCATCACGGGAATGGCCTCGAGCAGATGCTCGCTCTTGTCGCCGTCCATTATGACTCCGCGCTCGGTCTCGAGCTTCCAGGCGCCCTGGTTCACGTCAAGCACTATGACGTTCATACCGAGGTTCATTGCGGCCTTCTGCGTGCTCAGACGGGTGCGGAGGCTGTTGTTGAAGAATACCATCAGCAGGGTCTTGTTGCGGCCCAGCTCCTGGTCGGCGAAGGGGTTGAGTTTGACGTACTTTGCGTCCTTGAGGGCCTTGTTGATGTCGCCCAGCTGCTTAACGGTTGTGAATTCTGTCATCATATTGCTGTGAGTTCTTTCCAGGCCTGCACGAATCCGGCGGCCGTTTCTTGGTCTATGTTGAGGGCCGGCAGGAGTCTTATCACCCCGGCGCCGGCAGCTCCGGTGAAGTAGTGCTTTTCGAAGAGAAGGCGGTCGCGAAGTCCCACGAACTCGTCCTTGAGCTCGAGGCCTATCATAAGGCCGCGGCCACGGTATTCCTTTATCGCGGGGTCGCCCTCGAAGGCGGCCCTGAAGTATTCTCCTATCTTCTCCGCGTTCTCCACCAGACGGTCCTGCTCCATCACGTCGATCACGGCTATTGCCGCGGCGCAGGCGAGGTGGTTGCCTCCGAAGGTGGTTCCGAGCATTCCGTACTCGGGCTTGATTGCGGGGGATATGAGCACTCCGCCTATGGGGAAGCCGTTCGCCATACCTTTGGCGGAGGTCACTATGTCGGCCCTTATGCCGCTCCACTGGTGGGCGTAGAAGCGGCCGGTGCGGCCGTAGCCCGACTGGATTTCGTCCAGGATGAGAAGGGTGCCGGTGCAGTCGCAGATGTTGCGCAGGAAGCGCAGGAAGGCGTCGCCCGGCTCGTAGATTCCCGCAACGCCCTGTATGCCCTCAATGATGACGGCCGCGTATTCCTTGGTCTGGAGCTCCTCGCGCACGGCTTCGAGGTCTCCCAAAGGCACGAACTTCACGTTGGAGGTGGCGTTGAAGGGAGCCTGGATCTTCGGGTTGTCGGTCACCGCAACGGCTCCGGAGGTCCTTCCGTGGAAGGCCTTGCCGAAGGCCAGGATCTTTGCGCGGCCGGTGGAGAAGGAGGCGAGCTTCATAGCGTTCTCGTTGGCCTCGGCCCCGCTGTTGCACAGGAAGAGGGAGTAGTCGTCGTAGCCGCTGATTTTCCCCAGGCGCCTTGCCAACTCCTTCTGTAGGCCGTTCTGCACGGCGTTGGAGTAGAAGCCGAGATTGGCCACCTGGCGGCTCACGGCCTCCACATAATGTGGATGCGCGTGGCCTATGCTGATTACGGCGTGCCCGCCGTAGAGGTCGGTGTATTCATTGCCCTCGGCGTCCCAGAGTTTGCAACCCTGACCGCGCACGGGCTCTATGTCCCAGAGTTTATATACCTTGAAGAGGTCCATTTTTCTTAAGTTAAAATGCCGATGCCTTGAGCCTCAGGCCGCAGTCTTCGGGAAGGCCGCAGATGAGGTTCATATTCTGTACAGCCTGGCCGCTGGCGCCCTTGAGCAGGTTGTCGATGACCGAGGTAATGACCAGCTTGCCGTCGTGTTTCTCGAGGTGAAGCACACATTTGTTGGTGTTGACAACCTCCTTGAGGTCCACCGGCCTGGGGCTCACGAAAGTGAAGGGGGCGTCTTTGTAGTAATCCTTGAAAAGCTTTACCGCAGCCTCTTCGGACAAGTCGCAGTCCGTATAGACGCTGGCGAAGATTCCGCGGGCGAAATCTCCCCTGACGGGGACGAAATTCACCACGGGGCCCTTCCCTCCGGGTATGGCGGAAGCCTCCTTGCAGAGGTTGCGCCTGATTTCAAGGAGATGCTGGTGCTCAAAGACCTTATAGGTGGAGATGTTGTTGTTCCTCCAGCTGAAATGCGTGGTGGCGCCGGGCTTCACGCCTGCGCCCGTGCTGCCGGTGATGGCCGTGACCTGTATCTCCGAATCAATGGCGTGCATGGCCGCAAGTGGCAGAAGGGCCAGCTGGATGCAGGTGGCAAAGCAGCCGGGGTTGGCAATGAGCCCGGCCCTCTTGATTTTGTCTTTCTGCCATTCGGGCAGGCCGTACACGTAGCCGTCGTGCTCGTCGCGGAAGTCCTGGGCAAGGTCCACGACCTTCAGCCCTGCGGGCCTGGGGTTCTGCTCCCAGAATGCGGAACTCTTGCCGTGGCCGGAGCAGAGGAAGAGGACATCGACGGAGCCGAGGTCGTAACTGCTGCAGAAACGCAGCGAAGTGTCGCCCAGCAGACCCTGGTGAACATCGCTCAGAAGGTTGCCGGCGTTGCTTTCTGAGTGCACGAAGGAGATTTCCGCCTCCGGGTGGCATACCAGGATGCGGATGAGTTCTCCCGCGGTGTAGCCCGCTCCGCCTATGATTCCGACCTTAACCATCGATGAGCTCGTCTTTGTGCTGGAGGTAGTAGGCGCGCAGAGGGGTGCTGGTTATCTTGATGAAGCCCTTGGCCTCTTCGGAGGTCCAGCCCTTGGCTCCCTCTCCGTATTCTCCGAGCTTGTTCTTCACCAGGTCGTTGGGGGAGTCCACTCCCACGGTCTCGAAGCTGTAGGGGCGCAGCTTGAGGGTCACCTTGCCGGTGACGTTGCGCTGGCTGCTGGAGAGCATGGCCTCGATGTCCCTCATCACGGGTTCGAGGTACTGGCTCTCGTGAAGGAACATTCCGTACCAGTTTGCGACCTGGTCCTTCCAGTACTGCTGCCACTTGCTGAGGGTGAATTTCTCCAGCAGCTTGTGGGCGGCGATTATCATCATGGGGGCGGCGGCCTCGAAGCCCACGCGGCCCTTGATGCCGATGATCGTGTCGCCGACGTGGATGTCGCGGCCCACTCCGTAGGCGGCTCCCAGCTCCTCCACGGCCTGGATGGCGGCTATCTTGTCGGAGTATTCCACTCCGTTCACGCTGCTTATCTCGCCCCGGGTGAAGCCGATTTCCACGGTTTGTTCATCCTCCTTCACGGGGTGCTTGAGGAAGGCGCTCTCGGGAAGGCCCTGCTTCGAATCGAGGATCTCTCCTCCGCAGATGGAGGTGCCCCAGAGGCCTACGTTGTAGGAGTATTTGAGTTTGGCGAAGTCGGCGTCGAAGCCGTTCGCGTTGAGGTAGTCCACCTCCTCCTTGCGGGAGAGGTTGCTATCCCGGGTGAGGGTGATGATCTCCATCTTGGGGCACATCACAAGGAAGGTCATGTCGAAGCGGACCTGGTCGTTGCCCGCTCCGGTGGAGCCGTGAGCTATGGCGTCGGCGCCTATCTCGTTGGCGTAACGCGCGATGGCTATGCCCTGGAAAATGCGCTCCGACGACACCGAGATGGGGTAAGTGCCGTTGCGCAGGACGTTTCCGTAAACCATATACTTGAGGCTCTTCTCGTAGTACTCGCCGGTCACGTCGAGGGTGACGTATTTGGTTGCTCCGAGCTTGTATGCGTTCTCCTCGTTGGTCTTGAGCTGCTCGGGGCTGAATCCGCCCGTGTTGGCGCAGGCCGCGTGAACTTCGTAACCTTTTTCCTTTGCCAGATACATCACGGTGTAGGATGTGTCCAGACCGCCGCTGAATGCGACGACTACCTTTTTCTTGCTCATATTCTGTTATTGATTTTCGTCGGGGTGATGTATTTCAAGATGCTCCTTGGGGTCGTACAGAAGGCCCGTGCAGATGCACATCGTGTAATCGTGGTTCTTGAGGATGTCGAAGTGCCTGCAGCCCTCGCAGCCCTTCCAGAACTCGGGGTCGTCGGTCAGCTCGGTGAAGGGGACGGGCCTGAAGCCGAATTCGTAGTTCATCTTCATTACCGCGGCGCCCGTGGTGATGGAGAAAATCTTTGCCTCGGGGAAGAGCCTGCGGGAGAGGATGAAGGTCTGCTCCTTTATGCGGCGGGCGAGGCCCATTCCCCTGAACTTGTGGGCCACGATGAGGCCGGAGTTGGCCACGTAGGTCCTGTGGCCCCAGCTCTCGATGTATGAGAATCCGGCGAATTCGTCGTCCTCGCTGACGGCGATTACGGCCTTGCCGGCGTCCATCTTGCTCATTATGTATTCCGGGGTACGCTTTGCTATGCCTGTCTTGCGCTCCAGCGAGGACAGGTAGATTTCCTGGCAGATTATCTCCGCGAACTTGTGGTGGCTCTCATTCGCCACCTGAACTGTAAATTCCATATCTAACTACTAACGAATCCGCTAAATTACTCAAAAATTGCGAATTATCTATGCCTTAAGGCAAGTTCCTGCTCCAAATCGCCGATTCCGACCCCCATTTCCTCCATTAGGACCAGAAAATGGTACACCAGGTCGCAGGCTTCGTAGGTGAAACGGTCCTTCTTGCCCGACACGGCCTCTATTATGGCCTCGGTGCATTCCTCGCCCACTTTCTTGGCGATGGCCTTGGGCCCCTTTATGAAGAGGCGGGTGGTGTAGGAGCCGTCGGGTATCTGCTCGTGGCGCTTTGCGATGACCTCCTGCAGTTCGCGCACGAAGCCCTCGTCTTCGGGGGTGTCGAAGCAGGCCGTTGTGCCGCGGTGGCAGGTGGGACCGGCGGGAAGGGCCTTTATGAGCAGGGTGTCGGCGTCGCAGTCGGGATACATTTTCACAACCGTGAGGAAGTTGCCGCTGGTCTCGCCCTTGGTCCAGAGGCATTGCCTTCCGCGGGACCAGAAGGTCACGCGCCCCTCGGAGACGGTCTTCTCGAAGGCCTCCTCGTTCATATAGCCGAGCATCAGCACCTTGAGGGTGCGGGCGTCCTGGATTATTGCGGGAAGGAGTCCGTCGGCATTTTTCTGGAGATTGAAGTCGCTGAATTTCATATTCTTACGTTGATGTTTGAGGCCTTGAGGCTGCGTTTTAGTTCAGAAATCGATATCTGTCCGTAATGGAAGATGCTGGCGGCGAGGGCGGCGTCGGCGCGGCCTCTGCCCAGAACCTCCGCTATGTGTTCTATGCTGCCCGCTCCGCCCGAGGCGATGACGGGGATGCTGAGCATCTCGGAAAGCTGCGCGTACTGCTCGCAGGCATAGCCGGCGCGGGTTCCGTCGTGGTCCATCGAGGTGAACAGAATCTCGCCTGCGCCCCGTTCCTGGGCCTCCTTCGCCCAACTGAAGAGTTCGCGCTCCGTAAGGCGGCTCCCTCCGTGGGTGGTGACCCTCCAGACTCCGTCGATGCATTTGGCGTCTATGGCGCACACGACGAACTGGGAGCCGTATTTTCCGGCAATCTCGCTTATGAGTTCCGGCCTCGCGATGGCCGCGCTGTTAAGGGAAATCTTGTCGGCCCCGCGGTCAAGCAGCGCCGAGGCGTGCTCCAGGGTGCTGATGCCCCCTCCCACGGTGAAGGGTATGTTGATGCCCAGGGCTATCTTCTCCACGAGTTCCGTGAAGGTGCTGCGCCCTTCCTTGCTGGCGCTTATGTCGAGGTACACGAGTTCGTCGGCCCCTTCGGCGCTATAGCGCACGCCCATCTCGACGGCGTCGCCGACTTCCCTTAGGCCCTCGAAATTTATTCCCTTCACGACGTGCCCGTCCTTGATGTCCAGGCAGGGTATTATCCGTTTTGCAACCATCTTTCTATGTCTTTGAGGCTGATTTTTCCTTCATATATCGCCTTGCCGACGATGACCTTCGCAAGGCCGTCGGCATTCAGTTTTTCTATGTCCTGCATCCCGCTGATTCCGCCGCTCACGGTGAAAACGGCCTGCGGGTACTGCTTCTGCAGTTCCGAGTAGAGACCGAAGGACGGCCCCTGCAGCATCCCGTCGCGGGAAATGTCGGTGCAGATCACCTGTGAAAGGCCGTCGGGGAGGAACTCCGTCATTAGGTCGTCGATGCTCTTCTCGGAGTCTTCCAGCCATCCCTTGACTGCCACCTTGCGGCCGCGGACGTCGGCTCCGAGAATTATCTTTTCCGGACCGAAGCCCCTGAGCCACCGGTGCATAAGTTCGGTCTTGCGAACGGCCACGCTGCCTATTATGCCGCAGGTCGCTCCTGCGTTGAAGGCGCTGCGAAGAGCCTCCTCGGAGCCAAGTCCGCCTCCCCATTCCAGCTCCACGTTCACCCTGGAGGCGACGCTTTCCAGCGCCCTGAGGTTCATCGGCTGCCCGGCCTTTGCGCCGTCAAGGTCCACGAGGTGGATGCGGCGCACTCCGCAGTCGGCGTACGCCAGGGCCATGTCAAGGACTCCGGCGTCGTAAACTTTCTTGGTGCCGTAATCGCCTTTGGAGAGCCGCACGCAGCGGCCGCCTATTATGTCTATCGCGGGGATTATCTCTGTCATAGGGCAAGGAAGTTCTTGAGAATCAGCTCTCCGGTGGAGCCGCTCTTCTCGGGGTGGAACTGGGTGCCGTAGAAATTCTCGTATTTGAGGGCGGCGCTGAACATCGTCCCGGCGTGCCTGCATGTGGCTATGGTGTCGCAGCACAGCCCCGGGTAGTAGGAGTGGACGAAGTACACGAAGGCTCCGCCCTGCACGCCCCTGAAGAGCTTCCCGTCGAGGTTGCCGATGGAGTTCCATCCCATATGGGGGACCTTGGCCTCGGGGGTGGGGACGAAGCGGCGCACGTCGCAGTCGAAGATGTCCATACAGGAGCAGGGCCCTTCCTCGGAGCTTCTGCACATTATCTGCATACCGACGCAGATGCCCAGCACAGGCTTGCGCAGGCCCTTTATCACTTCCACCAGGCCCTTGCCGCGCAGGCTTTCCATCGCTTCCGCGGCGTTGCCCACTCCGGGGAGGATCAGCTTCGAGGCCGAGGCTATCACGGCGGGGTCGGCGCTGAGTTCATATTCGGCCCCCAGGCGCGAGAGGGCGTTGGTCACCGACTTGATGTTGCCGGCATCGTAATCGACAATTGTAATCATAGGAGTCCTTTGCTTGAGGGGAGGTCGTAGCTGAATACGTTGCGGCGGGCGGCCTGTCTGAGGCTGCGCGCGAACGCCTTGAACACGGCTTCGGCTATGTGATGGTTGTTTTCGCCCCGTGCCTGGATGTAAATGTTGCAGGCCGCGGCGGAACTCAGGCTCTTGAAGAAGTGCTTGAACATCTCGGTGGGAACGTCGCCCACGTATTCGCGGGTGAATTCCACGTCCCACACCAGCTCGGCCCTTCCTCCGAAGTCCAGAAGGCAGATGGCCCGGCTCTCGTCCATAGGCAGGGCAAAGCCGTAGCGTTCTATGCCCACTTTGCTGCCAAGGGCCTGCCTGAGGGCCTCGCCTATGGCGATCCCGAGGTCCTCCATCGTGTGGTGCTCGTCCACTTCAAGGTCGCCCCTGCACACGGCTGTGAGGGAAATTCCTCCGTGGTGCACCAGCTGGTCCAGCATATGGTCGAGGAACTTCAGGCCGGAGTCGATGCGGGTCTGCCCGCGGCCGTCGAGGTCGAGCCGGACCGTGATGTCGGTCTCGGCGGTCTTGCGCTCCAGGGAGGCGCTGCGCTCTGTGGCCCGTATCCTTTCCACTATCTGCTCCCAGCTGAGTTCCCCAAGCAGAAGGCCCGTGGCTCCGAGATTGCGCGCCAGGGCCATGTCGGTCTGCCTGTCGCCGATGACAAAGCTCCCCCCGAGGTCGTAGGAACCGTCGAGGTATTTGCCGAACATCCCCGTCCCGGGTTTGCGGTTGGGGGATTTTTCTTCGGGCATCGAAGGGTCGATGAGGAAGTCGTCGAACTTCACTCCTTCACCTTCAAGAGTTTTGAGCATTTTGTTGTGGGCGGGCCAGAATGTTTCCCAGGGGTAGGACTCCGTGCCAAGACCGTCCTGGTTGGAGGCCATCACGATGTCGTATCCCAGGCCCATAAGGGCTTTCATTCCGGAGATTGCGCCGGGCACGAACTCGAGTTTCTCGAGCGAATCGACCTGCTCGTTCTGCTCGATGCAGGGCTCGACGATGAGCGTACCGTCCCTATCGACGAATATTGCCTTTTTCATAATCGGAGAGAGATTGCTTGAGTTTCAGATTTTCTTCAGGAGTGCCTATGGTTATGCGCAGGCAGCCTTCGCAGCCTTTCACGCGGCTTCGGTTGCGCACTATTATTCCGTCGGCAAGAAGATGGGCGTAGAGGGAGTCGGCGTCGGTGACCTTTACCAGGATGAAGTTCGCCTCGCTCGGCCAGACTTTCTGCACGAAACCGCATCCTTCCAGAAAAGATGCCACCAGCGCCCTCTGGGCCTTGGTTTCGGCGACCCTTCCGCCGATGGGGGAGGAGAGGGCCTCAAGGGCCAGCCTCTGGGCCTCTGCGTTGATGTTGTAGGGGTATTTGACTTCCGACATCACCTTTATTATGTATTCCGAGGCGAAGGCCAGGCCCACTCTCAGCGCCGCCATTCCCCAGGCCTTGGAAAGGGTCTGGAGCACAACGAGGTTCGGGTGAGAGTCAAGTTCCCCCAGAAGGCTGGGAACTGAGCTGAAGTCGATGTAGGCTTCGTCCACCACGACAATGCCGCCGAAATTGTCCAGAAGGAAGCGGATGTCGCCAAGGCTGAACGCGTTGCCCGTGGGGTTGTTCGGGCTGCAGAGGAACATTGCCTTGGTGCCTTCGTCGCAGGCGGCGAGGAGCTCCTCCACGGGAAGGGCGTAGTCCTTTCCGAGCTGCACCTTCCGGACCTCGATGTCGTTGATTGCCGCGGCCACCTCGTACATTCCGTAGCTGGGGGCTATGGCGGCGATGCTGTCCTGCCCGGGGGTGCAGAACACCCTTATGAGCACGTCTATGGCTTCGTCGGAGCCGTTGCCCACGAAAATCTGCTCCGCCGGAACCCCCTTGATTTCCGAGAGAGCCGCCTTGAGTGCTTTCTGGTGAGGGTCGGGGTAGCGGTTGAAGCCCGTGGGCCAGGGACTTTCGTTGGCGTCCAGGAACACCCCCACGGGCCCCCGGTATTCGTCCCTTGCCGTGGAGTACGGGCACAGGGCTCTGATGTTCGGGCGCACCAGCGCCTCCATATCGGTGTTTTTCATTGCTTTGTCCTTATTTTTACAGCATTGGCGTGAGCCTGCAGACCTTCCGCTTCGGCCATCGCCACAATAGTGGGTGCGAGGCCCTCAAGACCTTCCCTGGAGATTTCCTGGACGGTCATCTTGCGGATGTAGCTGTCGATGTTGACTCCACTGAAGGAAACCGCCCATCCGCAGGTGGGGAGGGTGTGGTTGGTGCCGGAGGCATAGTCGCCCGCGCTCTCGGGAGTGTAGGCTCCGACGAACACGCTGCCGGCGGCGGTTATCCTTCCGGTTATTCTTCCGGGGTCGGATGTGCTGACGATAAGGTGTTCGGGGGCATATTCGTTCGCAAAGTCCACGGTATCGTCTTCCGAAGGCAGAATCACGATACTGCTGTTCCCGAGTGCGCCCTGGGCCAGCTCTTCGCGCCCCAGGAGCGCAACCTGGCGCGTCACTTCCTCCTGTACGGCTCCGGCCACCGCACGGCTGGGGCACACGAGCACCACCTGGCTGTCTCTTCCGTGCTCGGCCTGGGAAAGAAGGTCGGCCGCCGCGAAGGCGGGGTTCGTGCTTTCGTCGGCTATGACCATCACTTCGGAAGGGCCGGCGGGCATATCAATGGCCACTGTGCTGCCGGCCAGAATCTGCTTTGCGCAGGTCACGTACTGGTTGCCCGGGCCGAATATCTTGTGGACCCTGGGAACGCTTTCGGTACCGTACGCCATTGCGGCCACGGCCTGTGCTCCGCCAAGGCGGAAAATCCGCGATATTCCGCATACGGAGGCTGCGTAGAGGACTTCGGGGCTTCTGGCCGGGGTGCAGAGAATGACTTCGCGGCAACCTGCGAGCCGGGCGGGAATGGCGAGCATCAGCACCGTCGAGAAGAGGGGCGCTGTGCCGCCCGGTATGTAGAGCCCGACTTTCTGAATCGGAACCGGCCGCTGGATGCAGCGCACGCCGGGCGCCGTTTCCACCGATATCTCGGAAGGCAGCTGGGCCTTGTGGAATGCATTTATGTTTTGCGCCGCTTCGGCAATCGCGGCCCTGACATCTTCGCTGACCAGCTGCGCCGCCGCGGCGATTTCTTCTCCGCTGACCTCAAAAGACGCCGCCGGAACGCCTGCAAGCTCGCTTTCTATCTGCATAAGGGCTTCGTCGCCCCCTTCCTTCACGCGCTCGAGTATCTTCAGTACCCTCTCGCGCACCACGGGATTGGATGACGACGGCCTTCTGCACAACTCAGGCCACTGCGCCCTGGATGGATTTTCGTAGATTTTCATGGCATTAAAATAAATACCCTATTCTTAATGAAATATTTCGATTTGCCTTGTCTTCAAACAGATATCCGAATTGGGTCATTTTTATAATCCAATGTCTTGCATTCAGAGAATAAATTTTCAGTCGGACGGATATCCGACACATTTATTACTCCATTGGCGATGTCGGACATCGTTTGTGCGAAGGCTTCAAAAGACCCGAAGGATAAACGTTCAGAATCATGAAAAGATGAAAAATCATTTTCATTTTCTATTTTGCTGCATCCGCTCATAACTTGCAATGTCAGAGCTATTGATATGATAAAACATAATCTTTTCATGGCATTACGGAATCATTTTGTCGACGCTCAGGACGAGGATGCCTTCGGCGCCTATGGCCTTGAGCTGGCGGATCTTGGTCCAGATGTCGGCTTCGTCCACGACCGAGTGCAGCGAGCACCAGCCCTTGGCGGCGAGCGGCATCACGCTCGGGCTCCGCATTGCGGGAAGGATCCTGATGGCTTCGTCGACCGACTCCTCGGGGATGTTCATCAGCATATATTTCTTGCCGCGGCTCACCTTCACGGAGCCGAAGCGGAAGAGGATTTCCTCGAGGTCGGCCTTCTCCTCTTCGGAGAGTTTCCCGTTGGAAACGAGCACGGCCTCGGAGAAGAACACCTTCTCCACCTCCTTGAGGCCGTTGGAGACCAGGGTGCCGCCCGACGAGACTATGTCGAAGATGGCGTCGGCGATTCCCGCGGCGGGGGCTATCTCCACGGAACCGGTGATGACTTCGATCTGCGCGTCGATTCCCTGAGCGTCGAGGTATTCTTTAAGAATTTTAGGATATGAGGTCGCGATACGCTTCCCTTCGAAGTACTGCGGGCCGGTGTATTCCTCGCTTTTGGGGATGGCCAGGGAGATGCGGCAGCCGCCGAATCCCAGTTTCTCCACGATTTCCAGGTCAAAGCCTTTCTCCACCACCTCGTTGAGGCCCACTATGCCCAGCTGGGCGGTGCCTCCGAAAACAACCTGGGGGATGTCATCGTCCCTCATATAAAGCAGTTCAATGGGGAAGTTCGATGCCTTTGCAAGGAACTTGCGCTTAGAATTGTCAACGTCTATGCCTATTTCCGAGAGCAGACCGGTGCTCTCCTCGTTCAGTCTTCCCTTGGACTGGATTGCCAATCTCAACATATTTGTGTCCTGTTTTATTTATGATTCTACCAACAAAAAATGGCCCGCCCTCAAGGTGAGCCACTGCGAAGTTAGTAAATTTTTTTAATTTTATGCAACATTGTGGATTTTTTTTGCTTTATTTGCAAAAAGCGTTAGTCAGTAGCAGTATGAAAGTAATGAAATTTGGCGGAACCTCCGTGGGTTCCCCCGAAAGGATTAAGAATGTGGCCGCACTCATCAGCGGCGCCGGTTGCAATGTCGTGGTCCTCTCCGCAATGTCCGGAACCACCAACTCGCTGGTGGAGATTTCGACCTATCTTTATAATCACAATCCCGACGGGGCGAAGGACACCATCGCCCGTCTGGAGTCCAAGTACCGCAAGCACATCGCCGAACTGTATTCCACCGACGAATACAGGGAGCAGGCTATGGAATACGTGATGGGCGTCTTCTCATATCTGAAGACCTTCACCAAGCAGCTCTTCACCCAGACCGAGGAGAAGATAATCCTTGCCCAGGGAGAACTCATCAGCACCAGGATGATGACCCTGTACCTGCACGAGCAGGGGGTCGAGGCCGCCCTTCTTCCCGCCCTCGACTTCATGAAGATCGACGTTCAGGGCGAGCCTGACCAGGAGTACATCCGCAAGCGCTTCAACGCGGCCCTTGAGGCTGCCTCCGGCGCCGCCCTCTACATAACCCAGGGCTTCATCTGCCGCAACTGCCACGACGAGGTGGACAACCTCCAGCGCGGCGGGTCCGACTACACGGCCTCCCTCCTCGGCGCCGCGATCCAGGCGGAGGAAATCCAGATCTGGACCGACATAGACGGAATGCACAACAATGACCCCCGCATAGTGGACAACACCTCCGCGGTGCGCCATCTGCACTTCGAGGAGGCGGCCGAACTCGGCTACTTCGGCGCCAAGATCCTGCACCCCACCTGCATCCAGCCGGCCAAGTTCGCCGGAGTACCGGTGAGGCTCCTCAACACCCTGGACCCCGAGGCCCCCGGCACCCTGATCGACAGCATCCCCGAGCCCGGCACCATCAAGGCCGTGGCCGCCAAGGACAACATCACCGCCATCAAGATAAAGTCCAGCCGTATGCTCCTGGCGCACGGATTCCTGCGCAAGGTCTTCGAGATCTTCGAGAGCTGGCAGACCCCCATCGACATGATCTGCACCTCCGAGGTCGGCGTGTCGATGAGCATCGACAACACCGCCCATCTGGGCGAGATAGTCCACGACCTGAAGAAGTACGGCACGGTGAGCGTCGACCTCGATATGTGCATAATCTGCGTCGTGGGCGACATGGACTGGGAGAACCTCGGCTTCGAGGCCCGCGCGATGGAGGCGATGAAGGACATCCCCGTGCGTATGGTCTCCTACGGCGGAAGCAACTACAATATCTCCTTCCTCGTGAAGGAGGAAGACAGGAACCGCGCTCTGCGCTCGCTGAGCAAATGCCTCTTCGGTAATGCTTAAAGGATATTTTCCCATAGAGAAGTTCGCTTCGCTGCGCACGCCGTTCTATTATTACGACATGGCCCTGCTGCGCCATACCCTCGGCGCTGTCACGGCAATCCAGGCCGCCAACCCCGGTTACCGCGTGCATTATGCCGTAAAGGCCAACTTCAACCCCGAGATTCTCCGGACCATAGCCGCCGCCGGCCTCGGCGCCGACTGCGTGAGCGGAGGCGAGGTGCAGGCCGCCCTCGACGCCGGCTTCAGCCCTTCGTCGATAGTCTTTGCCGGAGTGGGCAAGAGCGACGCCGAGATCCTGCTCGGCCTGAATGCCGGAATAGCCCGCTTCAACGTGGAGTCGGAGGCCGAGCTCCGCGTCATCAGCGAACTCGCCGCGGGCCTCGGAAAGACGGCTCCGGTGAGCCTGAGGGTCAACCCCGACATAGGCGCCCACACCCACGCGGGCATCACCACCGGCCTTGCCGAGAACAAGTTCGGAATCAATTACGAGCAACTCGAGGACGTGATCCGGGTGGCTCTGGAACTCCCCGCCGTGGAGTTCAGGGGCCTGCATTTCCACATCGGCTCCCAGATTCTGGACATGGCCGATTTCGCCGCCCTCTGCAACAGGATAAACAGCCTTGCCGCGAGCCTGCGCAGGCACGGCCTTCCGGTGGGCGACATCAACGTGGGCGGAGGCCTGGGCATCAACTACGAGCATCCCAACCATCTTCCGCTGGCCGACTTCGAGGGCTATTTCGGGACCTTCCGCAAGTTCCTCAGGCTGGAGCCCGGGCAGGAGCTGCACTTCGAACTGGGCCGCAGCATCGTCGCTCCCTGCGGGAGCCTGATTTCCAGGGTTCTGTACGTGAAGGAGGGCGTGAGCAGGCGCTTTGCCATAATCGACGGCAGCATGACCGAACTCGTGAGGCCCGCTATGTACAAGGCATACCACAGGGTGGAGAACCTGTCGTCGGGCGAGGAGGAGGAAATCTACGACGTGGTTGGCCCGGTCTGCGAGAGTTCCGACGTGTTCGTCAAGGGAGCCAGCCTGGACCGCTGCCACCGCGGCGACTTCATCGCCATACGCAGCGCCGGCGCCTACGGCGAGTCGATGGCCTCGAATTACAATTGTCACCCCCTTCCCGGTTCATATTTCGGATAAAATCATTAAATTCGCAATTCGCGCTTAAACATTATAATCATAGTTAGTAGTATTATGGACAACGTTACAAGAAAGTATGTAGACAACTTCATGTCCGAACTCGTCGCCAAGAACCCCGGCGAGAAAGAATTCCATCAGGCAGTGCGTGAGGTGCTCGAGAGCGTGGCACCCTACATCATGCAGTACCCTTATCTCCTTGACCAGAAGATCATGGAGCGCATCGTCGAACCCGAGCGCGTGGTGATGTTCCGCGTGCCCTGGATGGACGACCAGGGCGAGGTGCACGTGAACCGTGGCTTCCGCGTCCAGATGAACAGCGCCATCGGCCCCTACAAGGGCGGCATCCGTTTCCACGCAAGCGTGAATCTCAGCATAATGAAGTTCCTTGCCTTCGAGCAGACCTTCAAGAACAGCCTCACGACCCTCCCGATGGGCGGCGCCAAGGGCGGTTCCGACTTCAGCCCCCGTGGCAAGTCCGACGCCGAGGTGATGCGCTTCTGCCAGAGCTTCATGAACGAGCTCTACAGGCACATCGGCCCCAATACCGACGTTCCCGCCGGCGACATCGGCGTGGGCGGCCGTGAGGTCGGCTATATGTTCGGCCAGTACAAGCGTCTGCGCGACGAATTCACCGGCACCTTCACCGGAAAGGGTCAGGGCTGGGGCGGAAGCCTCATGCGTCCCGAGGCCACCGGCTACGGCGCCTGCTACTTCGCCCAGGCTATGCTCGCCACCCGCGGAGAGTCCTTCGAGGGCAAGACCGTCGTTGTGTCCGGCGCGGGCAACGTTGCCCAGCACGCCGCCGAGAAGGCAATGAGGCTCGGCGCGAAGGTCGTGACCCTGTCGGATTCCGACGGCTTCATTTACGACCCTGAGGGCTTCACCGAGGAGAAGCTCGCTTACGTGAAGCAGCTCAAGAACGTCATCCGCGGCCGCATCAAGGAATACGCTGTCAAGTATCCCCAGGCCAAGTATTTCCCCGGCGAGCGTCCCTGGAGCATCCCCTGCGACATTGCAATGCCCTGCGCAACCCAGAACGAACTCAACGAAGAAGAGGCTAAGACCCTCGTGGCCAACGGCTGCATCTGCGTGACCGAAGGCGCCAATATGCCCACCACCCCCGAGGCAATCGCCGTGTTCCAGAGCAACAAGCTCCTCTACTCGCCCGGCAAGGCGTCCAACGCCGGCGGCGTGGCCACTTCCGGCCTTGAGATGAGCCAGAACTCCCAGCGTCAGAAGTGGACCTCGGAGGAGGTTGACGAGCACCTGCACCGCATAATGGCCGACATCCACGCAGCCTGCCTGAAGTACGGCACCGAGGAGGACGGTTACATCAACTACGTCAAGGGCGCAAACATCGCGGGCTTCATAAAGGTGGCCAACGCTATGGTCGACCAGGGCCTCGTGTAAAGATATTTTATGAAGGACTACACCACACTTATGCAAAGGAGGATCCGCCGGATCCTCCTTATCTGCAACAATTACGACAGCTTTTCCCTCGAGGAGGACGGCAGGATCGAGCTTCAGATAGCCCGTGAATACGGCGAGCTGAACCTCAGCAACCCTCCCGCCATCCACAGGGTGGAATCGACCCACGACGCCGTGGAACTGCTGCAGTCGGGCGAGCGCTTCGACCTTGCCATAACGATGTACAACGTCGGCGACCTCGACGTCTCTGACTTTGCGCGCCGCAGCAAGGAAATCGATCCCGGAATGCCGGTAGTCCTTCTGACCGCCTTTTCACGCGAGATTTACAAGATGCTGGAGGAGCAGGACTCCTCCTGCATCGACTATACCTTCTGCTGGAACAACTCCACAGATCTCATAATCGCCATCATCAAGCTCCTTGAGGACCGGCTCAACGCCGAGCACGACATCCTGGAGTACGGCGTGAGGACGATTCTTCTGGTGGAGGATTCGGTGCGGTACTATTCTACCTATCTGCCCCTCCTCTACAACATAATCTTCAGGCAGAACACCGCCTCCCTTTCCGACGCCCTCAACGAGACCGAGCAGACGGCCCGCAAGCGCGCCCGCCCGAAGGTCCTTCTGGCCACCTGCTACTCCGAGGCCGTGGACCTCTACCGCCGGTACAAGGACAATCTGCTGGGCGTCATCTCCGACGTTGGCTTCGTGGTCAACAAGGGCGACCTCAGCCGGAACGAGAAGTCCGACGCCGGCGTGGACCTCTGCAACCTCATAAGGGAGGACGACCCTCTGATGCCGTTCCTGATGCAGTCTTCGCAGGAGAGTATGCGCCCCGTTGCCGAAAGCCTCGGGGTGGGATTCATCCACAAGCGCTCCAAGATGCTCACCACCGAGCTCCGCGAGTACATCGAGAGGGAATTCTGCTTCGGCGACTTCGTTGTCCTCGGGGAAGACGGCTTGACGGAAGTGGCCCGCGCGGGAGACCTCTACACCCTCGAGAAGATGGTGAAGACCCTTCAGCCCGAATACTTCCGCCGGATGTCGGACAACAACCGCTTCTCCAAATGGCTTTACGCAAGGGGCCTGTTCGACTTGGGCGACGAAGTGAGGCGGTTCCACATCAAGTCCGAAGAGGACCTGGAGGTGGGCCGTATGCTCTGCGTGACCCAGATTCACGACTTCAGGGTCAACCAGGGCCTGGGCGTCGTGGCCCAGTTCAATCCGGCAACCTACAACAACGCCATACGCTTCGCCCGCCTGGGCGACGGGTCCCTCGGCGGCAAGGCCCGCGGCCTGGCGTTCCTGAACCATATTCTCCAGAAATACAATCTCTACAACGAGTGGGAGGGGGTGCGCGTGCTGGTGCCCAGAACCCTGGTTCTCACCACTTCGTACTTCGACAGGTTCATACGCGAGAACGGCCTCAAGTATGTCATCAACGCCGACATTTCCGACGCCGACATCCTCTCGGAGTTCGTGGCCTCGACCCTCCCGCAGGACCTTACCGATGCCCTGCGCGTGTTCATACGAGGCACCCGGAAGCCTCTGGCCATCCGCTCGTCGTCCAAGCTGGAAGATTCTTACTATCAGCCGTTTGCGGGGGTTTACTCAACCTATATGATCCCCCACGTGGACAACGAGGACCAGCAGCTCCGGCTCCTGGGCAAGGCCATAAAGAGCGTCTATGCCAGCGTGTACTTCGCCCAGAGCAAGGGCTACATCACGGCAACCGCCAACGTCATCTCGGAGGAGAAGATGGGCATTGTGATCCAGGAAATCTGCGGCTCGATGGAAGGGGAGTACTTCTTCCCCACGCTCTCCGGAGTGGCGCGTTCCGTGAACTTCTACCCGGTGGGCAACGAGAAAGCCGAAGACGGCATCTGCAAGCTGGCCTACGGTCTGGGAAAGGCCGTTGTGGACGGCGAGCAGGTCCTCCGCTTCTCCCCTAATTTCCCGAAGCACGTGATGCAGACCTCCACCCCCGAACTCACGATGACCGAGACCCAGCGTGCGATGTTCGCCCTGGACCTCAAGCCCGAGACCTTCAAGACCTCCGTCGACGACTCCGTCAACCTTGCCAGGATCGACATCCACGAGTGCAGCGGCTTCAAGTCCTTCAGCAAGGTGGTCAGCACCTGGGACAACGAGAATATGAGGATAGTGGACTCCGCCTTCCCGCAGGGTCCCAAGTTCGTCACCTTCGCACAGATGCTGCGTTACGACACTTTCCCCGTGGCGAAGATAATCCGCCGCCTGCTGGACATTGCCAAGCAGGAGATGAAGTGCAACGTGGAGATAGAATTCGCCGCCGACCTGGAGCGCGAGTTCCCGCAGGCCCCGGTGTTCAACGTGCTGCAGATCAGGCCTATATCCACTGAATCCAGCACTTCCGAGGTTGACTGGAGCAAGATTTCCTCGGAGGGGGCCCTGCTCACTTCCGGCAGTGCCTTGGGCACCGGTTGGATAGAGGGGGTGCAGGACGTGGTGTACCTGCGCCGCGAGGCCTTCGACACCCTCCGCACCCGCGAGATGGCCGCCCAGGTAGCCGCAATCAACGCTAAAATGCGCGGCGAAGGGCGCGGATACGTTCTCATCGGCTACGGCCGCTGGGGCACCTGCATCCCTTCCCTCGGCGTGCCCGTGAAATGGAGCGACATCTCCGAGGCCAAGGCCATAGTGGAGTGCTGCCTGGACCATTTCAGGGTCGATCCGAGCCAGGGAACGCACTTCTTCCAGAACCTCACTTCCTTCAACGTCGGATACGTCAACGTGAACGAGTTCGTCCGCCCCGCCGACGGAATCGATTTCGACCTTCTGGATTCGATGCCCGCCGTGGAGGAGACCGCCCTTCTGCGCTGGGTCCGTTTCGAAAAACCTCTCGGAATCTGCATCGACGGCCGGGAGAGCCGCGCACAAATTTGCGCATAATCCGATTTATTCGTAACTTGCGGGTATTATGGATATTTCTCAGCGAGCCATCAATATGCCTTCGTCGCCCATCAGGCGCCTGGCACCCTTCGCCGACGCCGCAAAGCGCAACGGCGTGCACGTGTATCATCTGAACATCGGCCAGCCCGACATCAAAACCCCTCAGTGCGGAATCGACGCCTTGAAGAACGTCGACAGGGACATCCTTGAATATAGTCCCTCCGACGGCTATCTGAGCCTCCGCACCAAGATGGTGCAGTATTATGCACAGTACGGCATCTATCTGTCGCCCAAGGAGATAATAATCACCTCCGGCGGTTCCGAGGCCGTGCTCTTCGCCTTCCTGGCCTGCCTGAGCCCGGGAGACGAAGTGATCGTGACCGACCCCTTCTACGCAAACTATATGGCCTTCGCCATTTCCGTGGGCGCGGTGGTCAAGAGCGTGAAGACCTGCATCGAGGACGGCTTCCGCCTGCCCTCCGTGGAGGCCTTCGAGGAGCAGATAACCGAGCGCACCAAGGCCATCCTCATCTGCAACCCCAACAACCCCACCGGTTATCTCTATACCAGGAAGGAGATGCTGCAGCTGCGCGACATCGTGAAGAGGCACAACCTGTATCTCTTCTCCGACGAAGTGTACCGCGAGTTCATCTACACCGGTATGCCCTATATCTCCGCCTTCCACCTGGAGGGGCTCGAAGAGAACGTCGTCCTCTTCGACTCCGTGAGCAAGCGCTACAGCGAGTGCGGAATCAGGATCGGTTGCCTGTGCACCAAGAACAAGAAGGTGCACGACGCCGTGATGAAGTTCTGCCAGGCCCGCCTCAGCCCTCCTCTCATCGGCCAGATTGTGGCCGAGGCCTCCCTCGGAGTGCAGAAGGAGTATCTGACCGCAGCGTACGAGGAGTACCTTGAGAGAAGGAATTTTCTCATCGACGGCCTGAACAGGATTCCCGGTGTGTACAGCCCCATCCCTATGGGAGCTTTCTATACCGTTGCCAAACTCCCGGTAGATGACGCCGAGAAGTTCTGTATCTGGTGCCTGAGCGAGTTCCGCCACGAGGGCGCGACCGTGATGATGGCTCCGGCGAGCGGTTTCTACACCGAGCCCGGCGAAGGCCGGCAGGAAGTCCGCATTGCCTATGTCCTCTGCAAGGAAGACCTTGCGAAGGCTCTTGTCTGTCTTGAAAAAGCCCTGGAACAATACCCCGGAAGATGCTTATAGAAAACGTTCTGCTCGACGGCCGCGCCGTCGACGTGACCATTGATGGTGGCAGATTTGCCGCCATCACTTCGTCAGTGGCGGAGGAGAAGCCCCGCTATGCCATCGTGCCCTCGTTCTACAACACCCACGGCCATTCTGCGATGATGCCTATGCGCGGCTACGGCGACGACCGTCCCCTTCAGGTGTGGCTGCAGGATTATGTCTGGCCCTACGAGGACAAGATGACCCCCGCCGACCTGCACGACGGCTACGAGGCGGCCATTGGCGAGATGATTGCCACCGGCACCACCGCATTCAACGATATGTACTTCGAACTGGACCAGGTGATCGGCCAGGTCGCGGCGAGCGGTATGAGGGCCTTTCTCGGGGTGACGGTGATGGAGAACCATTCCAAGGCGCAGACCGCTGCCAAGATGGAGTTCGTAAGGCAGTTCCGCGACCCTTCCGGCGGCCGTATCAAGCTGCTGATGGCTCCTCACGCCATTTATACCGTGGGAGAGGAGAAACTGCGCTGGAGCGCGGAGTTCGCCCGGGAGAACGGAATGAAGATACATATCCACGTGAGCGAGACCCGGAAGGAGGTGGAGGACTGCCTGCGCGAGCACGGTACCACTCCGGTGCGTTATCTGGATTCGCTGGGCTTCCTGGGTCCCGACGTGATTGCGGCTCACTGCGTGCACGTGGATGAGCAAGAGTGGGATATCCTGGCCGAGAGGGGAGTGGCCGTGGCGCATTGTCCCTGCTCGAACATGAAGCTCGGCAGCGGCCGTTTTCCCTATGAGATGGCCGTCAGGTCCGGGGTGCGCATCACCCTGGGCACCGACAGCGTTTCGTCCAATAACAATCTCGATATGCGCGAGGAGATGAAGTTCGCCTCGCTTCTTGCCAAGGTGGCCGGCGACCCCGAACTGGTCCCCGCCCCGCAGGTGTTCGACTGGGCGACCCGCTGCGGCGCCGAGGCCCTGGGAGTGGACGGCGGAGTCATTGACGTGGGCAAAGTGGCCGATTTCCTGCTTCTGGACCTCGGGAACCCCCGTATGAAGCCCTGCCACAATCTACTGTCGAACTGGGTCTATGCCGCCGATTCGTCCTGCATTGCCTCAGTCTGGTGCGATGGCAAGAAGCTGTAACAACGCGAACGGTTACAGAATTCCAGCATAGGCAATCCATTCGGAAAGTCATTTCTCGATATAGGTCAGGGTCGTGTCGCCGATGCAGAAGCGGCTTCCGTGGTACAGGCGTTTCCTGCGGCCTGCGGCAAGGGCTTTCCCTTCAAACCTGATTCCCTCCTCCACGGCCACAATATAGCAGCATCCGCGGTGTTTGACGATTTCCGCCTGGACAGGAGCGATGTCGCTCTCGATGTCCCGGGACAGTTGCAGGCTGCAATCTACCGAGCGGCCGATGGTGACCTTGTAAGCAGGGCTCTGGATGAACCATTTGAAAATGGCGATATCCATTTACTTTATAGCACCCTCAATGTGTAGGAAATACTTGCTGCGGGAGCATACCCTGCCGGCCTGGACCAACCGTCGTAGATGGACCTTGTGCAAAAACGACGTTTCAGATAGGGTAATTGCCCCAGGTCGGCCCAAATTGATGAGACCTTGTGCAGTTATCCGGGTTCAGAGCACGATTTTGCACAAGGTTGCGACTGGACACGGTAATTTTCAGGTGCCCCTTTACTCAATATGTTTATTACGCTCACAAGTGAGGTGTAGATTGAACTATCGCTGGAGTTGACCGTTTGCCTCTTGGCTCCATTGCCATAGTCGATTTTGATGTCAAAAGTCTTGCAAGTATTACCAAATTTATTATATTTGAGGGAATTATGTGTGATATATTATGAACAAAAGTTCTATCATTCATCTTCTCCACAAAAATACGGAGGCGGATTTTTCAGTATTCTCAACATACATCCGAGAAAACATAAACACTGAGATTGTTGAAATGTTTCGCAAATTGTACGGTGCTTGGATGACGAGATGTCAAATGCCCGACATTCTCATACAAAGTAATCCTTTATATTACACGGATAACGAAGAATTCCATTTGCTGCAGAATTACTGCATTCAACTTGGGGATAAGGTGCTGCCTCTTGTATATGACAAGGTTTGTAATGGCGAATTTTTATCTATGTTTCTACTTGAGAATATCATGAGCGACGACGATAAAGAATACATGTCGGATATCAAAAAAATAAATCACGAATCTTACAAACCACACGCACCTATATACAACGCTCGTTTATACGCGATAACTACATTTAAAAGGAACTTTACAATGGAATAATAAGTGGATATGGAAAGAAGGTTTTTTATCTTATCTGTAATATTTCTATTCACACTTCCAATTTCAGGATGCATCAAGCAAAAAGCGGATGCTGGGCAAGGATTGGAAATAATCATATCAGCATGTAATCTTGATGGGAGCACCACAATTACAGATACTTTATTCTTTGAGGATGTGGTTCACTACACTGTATATACTGAACCGGAAAACATTGTTAACACAAACGCCTTTGCAAAAATAATTTTCAAGAAAAAAATTGATGTTTTCCGTTATAAAAGCATCAATTTTGATATGTATATTGATGGTGAAGTCACACTTTCCGCTGTTTGCATCTCAGCCTTTTCATCGGTGCCTGTTACCGGAAGATTCGTTTTCGCCGGTGTTGACAATGTTTTCGACTTATGTTATGAATACGGGATGCAATCCGATGCTGTGTTGAGCAGTGACCAGATAGCTGCGCTTAAAAAATTCAATTCTTTATTCGCGTCGCAGGCAAGCTTGGGAAGGTGAAGGTCTACGCGAAAATTTGGAGGTAATGTATATTCTTTCAACAACACGGCATTCACCCCACTCGTTAGACTCTACCCAATCAGAATGAATGATTTGCTCTTTGTCAAGACTGCATATTTCAGATAGCCCAAAGGCGCAATCATCCCGATACGATATTATAACGGATGGCAAATCCTGCACGCTTGCTGCGCTGTTATTAATGCAGGTTGTTTCCCCGGATTGGATGGTGAAACAACAAGGCTCACCTGAAAAACCTTCAACGCAGACCTTCACTGATTCTTCTGTTTCATTGCACAGATACTCTCTATATAAAATATTGTAAGCATCTTCAACTACACAAGGACAAGACTCGAATAAACCGGCGTCATCCGAGATTGTCTTTATGTTCATTGATATATGCTCGCCGATGGATTCTCCTGAAATGGACAAACATCCACAAAAAGAATTGCAGTTTTTATTATAAACAAGCGAACCGTTAACCTGATAGCAGGACATATCTGAATCAACGCCCAAACTCACTGAGGTTGTATACGAGTCTTTTTCTATCAGAAGACTGCCGGAAGAACAACGGGCTTTTACTCCATAAACAATCATATTTACCTTATAACCATTTACGAGCTTCAGGCATACCCGTAACTCATCGGAAGACAAGACCATTACTGCGGATTGAGCATTGATCTTCTGGGCCTTTCCATCGTTTAAGGAAACTTCAAAGTCTGTGAGATAATACTCTGTGTTATCTGATATATTACAATTGGTGTCTTTTGAACAACTGCAATAGAAGATTACAGTGATGCAGAGAAATAGGCGAAAAATTTTACTGTTCATAGCCAACATTGTTGATCCAATACACGTAGTCATCGAAATATGTTTCTATATTTTCCGTTGTGGTTCTGAAATATGAGTTATGAGTTATAGAAAACTGCATAATGTCTTCAATAGAGGTTTTGCTCATTGCCAAATCTTTGATTATTGGAAGAGGGCAGCCTGACAGCAGGTCATATGGATAAGGTGAAGATGAGGATACATGTTGATTCCGAGCATCCACCATATCAATAAATATAGGCGAATAGTTCCGATATATGGTTGTATCCGTCTTATGCCATCGTTGCCTGTTGTTTCCGGTAATATCCGTTACCGGGAAGCTTGAATAAATGCCTAAATCAACATAATATTGACAGCCATAATACCACCCCATGAATGATGCAAAGGATTCTCTTAAAATTTTAGGATTCAAATAGTATAAATCTATGGAGCCTTTTGATTCCATTTGAATCGCATGTCCCACTTCATGAATAACTGTTCCTATCAACCGCTTTGATGAATTTTGGTAATAAATGTTTATATCCCGCGTGCTCGGCGTGAAAGTCCCCAAATAGCCGGACGGATGCACATTATCATTGTATGTGATTTCCATATTCGGCGATAATGTCCAATACGGAGTATTATTACACCCGTTGTTTCTGAGTGAGGACAATGCCCTTTGTATTGTTGTCGTATTATTGCCACTTAGATTGATTATGGCAAATGTATCGGATGATGATGGCCAATAATCTCGAACCCGGCCTGCATTAACTATCACCGCCGCACTTGACCCATATTCCGTGATTGTCCAATCTCCCGTCTGAAGGATGAAGTTCAAGGAATATGAAATGGGGCTGGTGATGGAAAATGCAAAAAAGCCATCACTGTCGGTATATTGAGATAGCATCGGAACCCCAGCCACACCAATTTGAACCTTTACATCGGGGAGCGGCACGTAAGAGCAAATGCTGTTATCATAAACTTTTACATAACCTTGGCGACCATCTCTCCCATCCGAATACGCAGGCTGTCGAGGCTCATCCGCCTTAGTAAGTCCCTCGTCCGCATTTATACCCACCAAATATAGAGCCTCCTTCTCCAAAATTACTTCTGCTTCAGAAGGCATATGATTGTCGGAATAGTATGAAGGTAAATATAATTCGTACTCTATGGAATAATCGAGTGAATCAGGGACCTGCTTGCCAACGGGCCATATAGCATATAATATTGATGGTGTAATCTCTTCGGAAACTGACAAAGAATCACAATCCAAAAATTGCTGACAATCTTCCTCGATACATACATCTCCACACATTGAATCATTGAGCCCTTGAGCAATATCATATCCAAAGGGTATATAACTGATAAGAATTGTACTATCTCTCTCCAATGCTCTTTGCTGACTTAAGTTAATTGGTGAAATAGATATGGCCCAATGAGAGGCAGACACATCTTTCAGGTTCATGAGTTCAGGTAAAATATCAGAGGGGACTTTATAATGAGAATCACCAGAGAGTAATCGACTATGCGCTAACCTCATATTCTTTGTTGTGTAAGGTATTTCTTGCGGAGTAAGCCACAGGCCGCTTGCTTCGTTGAAAACCTCTGACTTTTCATATGATTTTGTTAAAGAATCATTCGAGCTTGAGAATTCTGCTATATTCTTTGTACATGAAAACAAAAATAGCGAAGATATACAAATTAATAAAAATAAAAATAAAAAAGTTCTCATAATCAACCACTTACATTTTTGGGCACTTTTTGTGCTTTGTGACAGTATTACACAAGTACTGATTTATGGCAAGATACAAAAACTTTCATTACAATTCACCAACCATATAAAAATAGTCAATCAGTTTTCCAAAGGTGAAATTCAGCCTCGATAGACCAGATGCTTTACGAAGGCCGCACTGAAGATGCCCGCGAGTCGTTCACCAGTTTCCTGGCCTCTATTCTCTATACGGCCAACAAAGACGAGAGGGCGATCAACTTCGAGCCTCACTTTCAATGCACTTTCTATCTGATATCCGATACCATTATTCTGGTGCTTCCGCCATATTTGAGCGGTGAGTGTCAAAAAATGCGGTGAAATTGACACTCACGTCTGTGGCGGTGAACGAGTCTTCGGTGGAATGTACTGGCATCATAGCGTCTTTGTCGCGACCTTGTGCAAAACCTGCCTCCGAGACGGGGGTAGTGCAGGTCGGCCGAAATTGATGGGACCTTGTGCACTAACCCTACCTGAAAAGCCGATTTTGCACAAGGTGGGTTGTCAGGTCTTTGACATACAGACGCAAGTAATCACGGGAAATTTCAGGTACCATCGGAAAGGAGTATGATTCCGCCCCTTTACTCCCCGAAAATCCCGAGCCTAGGTATAAACGGCTCGGGATTTCCGGTCATATAACTGCATTTATTATGCTCAATTTTAATCAATTAGAGTAAAACTTCCAAATAATTTTGTGGACTGCAAAAATATTTTGAAGTTTCATTATAATTCATTATCTTTGGCCTAGAGGACATTCGTATGAGGAAACTCGCTATAACTATTGCATTGCTGATTCTTGCTTCATGCACTGAACTCATTTAAGATATTTCTATGGATTCACCGACTTTTTCCGGAGAAACGCGGTCGTCCAGTTCTTTTTACTGCCAGAATTGTCAAGCATGGTTGATTCCCCAGGCGAATCCATACACTTTGGCTAACATGCAAAGAGCCTTCGACATCTTGTCCGAGCAGGGATTGCCCGATTTCCCTTCAGGAAAGAAACTTTCCGCTACTCATTGGGCTTTGCAGGTTAATCCGGCCGACTTGTCCCAACAGCGTTCTCAGCAACTGGCCAAAGCCACTCGGACATTTCAAATTATATGTCCTATTAT
>R05__coassemble_49_pt1 | contig 63814 bp, 54 predicted proteins | sample R05__metabat2_high_PE_021 | metagenome-assembled genome bin R05 | reverse complement strand
TGGTGCCGAAGCCGTCCATCGCGCCGGTGGCGAGGTCGATGCTGAAGGAGGTGTAGGCCGGTTTGAGCGTGTCGCCGACGAAAAATTGCAGCGTCGCCACTCCTGAGGGCTGGTTATCCTTCGTCTCGAGCGAGAGCTGCGCGGTGATGCGGGAGAGGGTCATCTGCAGGTCCACGTCCTCCCCCGCCGTGACCGTCACTTGCTTCGAGGCGGCGAAGGTCTCGTAGACGGCGCTGCCCTCGAGGGTCGCGATGGCCTTGCCGCCGCTGACGCTGATGGAGGCGAGGCCGGGAATTATGTGCGCCTCGGCCACGAATGTGTACTCCCCTTCCGTGAGCTCGAAGCTGACGGCGCCGAAGCCGTCGGAGCCACTACGCTGCTGCGCGCTATAGACAATCTCTCCCTCGGTGTCAATTACCGCGAAGACAATGCCGCTGACCCCGGCGCTGTCGGCCGGCGTGGCCTTTGTTTGGACACTACGCGAGTCACTCGCGTCTGTCCAAACTTGCAGGCCGGAGAATGAAACGTTTACCTGCGCGGGGCAGGATGTGCGCTGCTCCTTGATCGAGCAGGCGGGCAGGGTGCAGGCTATCGCGAGCACCGCAGCAAAATGCATAAGTGATTTGAACATAATAATTTATGCTCGACCGCTTTTTGTGGGATGGGATTCTGCTCAAGAAATTGCCGTAATCAATCTTCACATATCTCTCGCCACCAACGGCAAAGCGAGGGTAAAGATAACAACATTTTCCAAATATTGCATACAATGCAGCTTTGAAAACAAAATCGCAAAGGCGCATGCACTGCGATGCGTTCACGGACTTCGGCGAATATCATCAGCCGCTGCCTTACCTACCAACTTGCACAGAATGTTGCATAATCGGCAATTTTAATACAAAAAAAGCCGCTCGAAAGCGGCTAATCAAAATGTAAGTTATTGATAATCAATATACTATGCGATTAATACTCCTCCTCGTTGAAGAAAAAATCCTCCTTCGTGGGATAATCGGGCCAGATGTCCTCGATGGTTTCGTATATCTCGCCCTCCTCTTCGAGCTCCTCGAGGTTCTCTATGACCTCCTCGGGGGCGCCGGAGCGGTTGGCATAGTCTATAAGTTCTTCTTTGGTTGCGGGCCAGGGTGCATCGTCCAGGCTGCCGGCAAGTTCAAGTGTCCAATACATAGCGAGTGTGTGTTATTATTGGCGGCAAAGATATAAAAAATCCTTCAATGACAAATTATTTTGTCTATTTTTGTGGCCGGAACCGGCAACGGCAACAAAAAGACTTTAAAATGGGCTACAAAAGACAGGACAATTACGACGCGCAGACAACTGCCGCAATCGCCTCACACGTGGAGGAAATCCTCCGCCTGCTGGGCGAGGATCCGCAGCGCGAGGGCCTTGTGAAGACCCCGGAGCGGGTGGCAAAGTCGCTGCAGTTTCTCACCAAGGGCTACGACGAAGACGGAATCGCCATCGTGCAGAGCGCCATGTTCGACGAGAAGTACCAGCAGATGGTCCTGGTCAAGGACATCGAGCTGTATTCCACCTGCGAGCACCATATGCTCCCCTTCCTGGGCAAATGCCACGTGGCCTACATCCCGAACGGCAAGATCACCGGCCTGAGCAAGATAGCCCGCGTGGTGGAGACCTTTGCCCGCCGGCTCCAGGTGCAGGAGCGCCTCACGGTGGAGATCCGGGACTGCCTTCAGGAAGCCCTGAACCCTTTGGGCGTGGCCGTCGTCATCGAGGCGACCCACAGCTGTATGGTCCTGCGCGGCGTGGAGAAGTCCAACTCCGTGACCACGACCTCGGCCTTCAGCGGAGTCTTCCTGAAAGACGCCAGAACCCGCAACGAGTTCCTCAACCTCATCAGATAGCCCGGCACCTCCTCATCTTAGCGCCGAGCCCCACCTCATCATAGCGCCGGGCCCCCTCCCTACTGCGAGGAGAGCAGCCTGATGTCGTAATCGGCCTTTATCTTGTTGATTATCGCGCAGACCACCTCGAAGGTCCGCGAGCGCTCCGTGTACACGGCCGGCGTGGCGAAGGCCACCCTCCCCTGCCGCTTGAGCTTCAGGGCCGAGGCCTTCTTCTTGTCGGACTCCGGATTGTAAACGGCTATGGAGTGCCCTCCGAACATCCCCACTATCTTCATACAGGGGACGTCGGTGTCGCCGTCGCCGAAATAAATCATATGCGAGAAGGGGATGCGCTTCTTGTCGTCGGCCACCGACGAGTTGACCTGCTTGTTGTCCCTCATACTGAAGATTCCCTTGCTTATCTTGAAGAGGAACTGGGTCTTTGCCGTATAGTCCACCGCAATGCCGGGCCACTCGGCGTCGCCATTGGCGTCGTACAGGAAGGTGCCGGCGAAGATATGCTTGAACTCCCCGGCGATGGGGCTGCCCTCGATTATCTCCTTGAGGCCGCTGGAGTTGATGTAGTGCTCAACCTTCACCCCGTGGGCGACGCCGTATTCGTTCACGAGCCGGAACCAGTCCTTCACGCCCTCGAAGAGCTCTATGTGCTTGCCGAATTCCTTGAAGGAGGTGCGGCGCAGCCTGATGCCGTGCTCGTGGGCGGTGTCGAACATCAGCTTCATATAGGCAAGGACGTTGGAGGCGTCCTGGCCCTTGGCGATGTTGTCGCTGGCCGTCCAGAATTCCTCGGGTGTGCTGCCCACGGCCTGGATGAAGCCGAACTCCTGCATGTTTCCCGGCGAGAGAGTGCCGTCAAAGTCGTAGATGAGTGCTACAATCGGTTTTTTCTTCATATGATTTCGCCCCTTATTTGAGTATTTCGCCCCAAATATACTTTAAATTCGCCACATTCGGCAAAAAACTGTTGCCCGCGGGACGGCTTGAGATTATTTTTGCGGCACTGAAAACCAAAACCGAAATGACCAAGCATTATCTTACAAAACTCGAGGAGACGGTCCGCCTCCAGTGGGACGAGCCCGCGCTCTGCAATTACAAAGGGGAGCAGTTCACCTTCGGGGAACTTGCCACGAGCATCGAGAAATTCCATATACTCTTCGACAAGGCCGGCTTCGGCAAGAGCAGCAGAATGGCCATCTGCGCGAAAAACTCGGCAAGATGGGCCGTCAGCTACCTTGCAATATGCACGCACGGGGCGGTGGTGGTTCCCATCCTCGCCGACTTCACCCCCGAGAGCGTGAACCATCTGGTCCACCACTCCGAGAGCAGCGTCCTCTTCACCGACCCCGACATCTGGGAGAAGCTCAGCATAGCCGAAATGCCCCTCGTCAGCTGCGTTGTGAGCGTGAAGGACTTCAGCCTCCTTTACTGCGCCGACCCCGCCATCGACGAGGCCTACACCTCTCTGGAGGAGTCCTTCAGGAAGAAGTTCCCTATGGGCTTCGGCCGTGAGAACATCTCCTACCCCACCGACAACGCCGGCGACCTGGCCGTCATCAACTACACCTCCGGCACCACCAGCGCTCCCAAGGGAGTGATGCTCAGGCACGGAAGCTTCACCGCCACGGTGGAGTTCGCGCAGAACAACGTCATCCCCCGCAGGACCGACAATATGGTCTCGATGCTGCCCCTGGCCCATATGTACGGCCTGGCCTTCGAGTTCCTCTACCCGATGATTTCCGGCGTCACGGTGTATTTCCTCGGCAAAACCCCCTCGCCCAGCACCCTTCTCAAGGCAATGCAGGAGGTCAAACCATACATGGTCATCACCGTTCCCCTGGTTATGGAGAAGGTTTACAAGAGCAGCCTCAAGCCGGCCCTCTCCAAGGTCAAGGGCCTGCTTTGGATCCCCGGCATAGGCCACGCCATCTACCGCAAGGCCGGGAAGAAGCTCCAGGAAGCCTTCGGCGGCAAGGTGCGCGTCTTCATAATGGGCGGCGCGGGCCTCAACCCCGAGGTGGAACGCTGCTTCAGGAGGATCGGCCTGCGCTATATGGTGGGCTACGGAATGACGGAGGCCTGCCCGCTGCTGGCCTGGGAGACCCCTTCGAAGTTCGTCTTCGGCTCCTGCGGCAAGCCCGTCACCTGCGCCGAGGTCAGGATCGACTCCGAAGACCCCCAGCACATTGCCGGAGAAATCCAGGCAAAGGGAGAGAACATCTGCATCGGTTACTACAAGAACCCCGAGGCCGAGGCCAATGCCTTCACCGACGACGGATTCCTGCGCACCGGTGACCTCGGAATAATGGACAAAGACGGCAACATCTTCATCAAGGGCCGCAGCAAGTCTATGATACTCAGCGCTTCAGGGCAGAACATCTACCCCGAGGAACTGGAAGCCGTAATCAACAGCCAACCCTATGTGGCGGAGTCGGTGGTAGTGGACCGTTCCGGCAAGATCGTGGCCCTGGTCTATCTCGACGCCGACGCCATCAAGCGCGACAAACTCGACAACGAGGCCATGTCCGACATCCCCGAAAACGCGAGGATAGCCACCAACCGCCAGCTCCCCGCCTACAGCCAGATAACCAAGGTCGAGGTGATGCCGGTCCCCTTCGAGAAGACCCCGAAGATGAGCATCAAGCGCTTCCTTTACAAGTAATCAGCGTGCCGGCTCCCTGCTTCTGCGGCGGAGCTGCCAGGTGTTGAAGACATTGTGCCAGATTGAGTAGAACCCGCCCGCAATCGAAGTCACGGGGTCCAGGAAGGTATATCCCATCCAGATTGCAAAGACGGTGTTCTTCTGCCCCAGAGCCTGCCCCGCGCTGATTCTGCAGCCGGAGCGGGCTCCGATTTTTTTCCCGATCCAGAACTGGAATATGCAGCTCAGAAGGCTTGAGAGGGCAATCCAGCCCAGCACCGAGGCTCCTCCTTCGCTATGGAAGATGGCGCGGGTGCTCATAAGGATTGCCGTTGCAAGGGCCACCGCCCAGATATAGAAGGACAGATGCACGTACGAGAGCAGCCGGGCGTGCAGTTTGGGGAAGAGATAGCGCACAAGCCAGGCACACACGCAGGGCAGGATAAGCAGGGGGAAGACCTTGGACAGGATGAGCCGGAAGGCCTCTATGAAGCGCATCCCCTCGATGGGGTGCACCAGGGGCAGCACCAGAGGCACGACGACGGCCACCACAAGGTTGATGAGCACGGTGTAGGTGACCACCCCGGCCATATTGCCGCCCAGTTTGCCGGTCACCACCGCGCAGGCCGTGGCCGTGGGGCAGATGAGGCAGAGCATCGCGGCCTGAAGGGGGATGGCAGCCGAGGGGAACTTCACCGAGAGCCAGGCCGTCAGGAGGAAGGCCGCGACCTGCACGAGCAGCAGCCAGGCCTGCCAGCGGTGGGGCCTCATCTGATGGGGTTCTATCTTGCAGAAACTCAGGAACAGCATCGAGAAAAGCAGCACCGGCTGCACTCTGCGCACTATTCCGTAAAGGACCGGCCCGGCGGGATGAAGCACCGGAACGGCCCTGTAGGACAGATAAAGACCGGCGCCCGCGACCATTGCAATCACGAGCATCCAGTCTTTCAGGAATTTCTTGAGCATCGCCTACTTGAGCAGCTGCTCGCTCCGGGCGATGAAGTCGGAGAGGGCCTTTCCCTTGAGCAGACCGCTGCCCAGCAGGGCAAGGTCAACCACCTGCTTCAGAAGGTCGGCGGTGCCTTCACGGTCGGCCCAGATGCGGGAGATGAGGGGGTTCTCCATATTCACCTTGATGTCGTAGGACTGGGGCAGTTCCCCGTAGAAGTTCATTCCCCCGCCGAGGGCGCTCATCTCGCGGTAGCGGCGCATGAATTCACTCTGGGTGATGAGCACCGGGGCTCCCTCCTCGCCAAGATTCTCGGCCTCCACGCGGTAGTCGTTTCCTTCGGGAAGCACGGCCTTGAAGAGCTCGTCGAGGGCCTTCTTGTCGTCTTCGGAGAGTTCGGGCCTGACCTTCTCCTCCTTAGGAATCAGGTTGCCCACAACGTCGGAATCCACGCGTGCGAAGCGGGTCTTCTCGATCTTCTGCTCCAGCAGGTTCACGAAGTGGCTGTCAAGGTCGCAGTCCATCATCAGCACGTTGTAGCCGCAGGCCTTGCAGGCCGCTATCTTGCCGTACTGGGCCTCGGCGTCGGTGGCATAGAGATACACCACGGTGCCGTCTTTGTCGGTCTGCCCTGGCTCGATGGCCTTGCGGTAGTCCTCCAGGGGCCGGTAATTGCCGTCAACATCCTTCAGGAGGGCGAACTTGAGAGCCCTTTGGCAGAACTTCTCGTCGGAGAGCATTCCGTACTCTATGAAGAGCTTGATGTTGTCCCACTTCTGCTCGAACTGCTCCCTCTGCTCCTTGAAGATTTCCTCCAGGCGGTCGGCCACCTTCTTGGTGATGTAGGTGCTGATTTTCTTGACGTTGGAGTCGCTCTGCAGGTAGCTGCGGCTCACGTTCAGAGGGATGTCGGGAGAGTCGATGACGCCGTGCAGCAGGGTCAGGAAGTCGGGAACGATGTTGTCCACGTGGTCGGTCACGAACATCTGGTTGCAGTAGAGCTGAATCTTGTTCTTGTCTATGGCCATCCTCTCCTTGATCTTGGGGAAGTAGAGCACGCCGGTGAGGTTGAAGGGATAGTCCACGTTCAGGTGGATCCAGAACATCGGCTCCTCCTCCATAGGATAGAGTTCGCGGTAGAACTTGAGGTAGTCCTCCTCCTTCAGCTCCGACGGGGTCCTGGTCCAGATGGGGTCGATGCTGTTGATGACATTGTTGTCGAACTCCACCGGCACGGGCATGAACTTGCAGTATTTGGCCAGGAGCTGGGAGATGCGGCCCTTTGCGGCGAATTCATCGGCGTCGGAATCGAGATACAGGGTGATCACGGTGCCGCGGTCTTCCTTGACACATTCGTTCATCTCGAACTCGGGAGAGCCGTCGCAGCTCCAGAACACGCCCTTGGTCCCTTCCTTCCAGCTGAGCGATTCGATGGTGACCTTCTTCGCCACCATAAAGGCGCTGTAGAATCCCAGGCCGAAATGGCCGATGATGCTCTCGTCCTTGTATTTCTCGAGGAACTCCCCGGCGCTGGAGAACGCTATCTGGTTGATGTAGCGGTCAACCTCCTCGGCCGTCATTCCTATGCCGCGGTCCACGATCTTCAGGACCTTTGCGCCCTCGTCGAGTTCCACCGACACCTTGAGTTCTCCGAGCTCGCCGGTGAACTCGCCGTTCGAGGCTATCGCCTTCATCTTCTTGGTCGCGTCAACCGCATTCGCCACCAGTTCCCTCAGGAAGATCTCGTGGTCGCTGTAAAGGAACTGCTTGATTACCGGGAATATATTCTCGGTAGTTACTCCGATTTTGCCTTTATTTTCCATAATATCAGTACTTTATAAAATTTTTCAACGTTTCGTCCGGATGAACGGCCTCTGAAGTTCGTCGCCCGGATGGCGGGCCCAAAGCCCAATTTCATATGGGCTAATGGGCTTTGGACCCGTCCATCCGGGCCGACCTTTCCAACCATTGCCTTTTCCTGCCGCCCGGGCGGAGCCCCCTGAGCCCAATTTCATATGGGCTAATGGGCTCCGGGGGCAACCGCCCGCTGCGGCATTGTGCCAACAAAAAGCCGTCCGCGGAGAGCAGACGGCAAATTATGTTCCAGTGACAAATTGTCAGGCGAAGGCTAGAGCTTGATGTCTTCGGGGTGCTCCTCACGCCAGTTGGGATTGCGGGTGGAGCCGCCGAGGTTGACGGTGATGTCGCCCCTCTTGTTGGTGCCGAACTCGTAGTCCTTGCCGGGCAGGACGGCATTGAAAAGGATGCCGATGACTGCGGCGACGGCCAGGCCGGAGAGCGAAATCTTGCCGAGGACGATGGCGCCGGGACCGTAGTTGATGCCGATTGCAAGCACCAGGATGAGGGCGGCGATGATGAGGTTGCGGCTGAGGGTGAGGTCAACCTTGTTCTCCACGAGGTTACGCACGCCCACCGCGGAAATCATACCGTAGAGCACGAGCGAGACGCCGCCGATGGTTGCTGCAGGCATCACTGCGATGCAGGCCGCGAACTTCGGGCAGAAGGAGAAGATGATGGCCAGAACGGCCGCGATCCTGATCACGCGGGGGTCGAAGACCTTGGTGAGGTTCAGCACGCCGGTGTTCTCGCCGTAAGTGGTGTTGGCGGGAGCGCCGAACAGGGAGGCGAGGGAGGTTGCGAGACCGTCGCCCATAAGGGTGCGGTGCAGGCCGGGATCCTCGAGGTAGTTGATGCCGGTGGTGCTGGAGATGGCGCACATGTCGCCGATATGCTCGATCATCGTGGCCAGGGAAATGGGCAGGATGGTGATGACGGCGGATATTGCGAAGCCCCAGTGGGGGTTCTTCAGAACGGAGAACGCGGTGTTGCTCATCTTGAAGGGAGCGCCGATCCAGGCGGCCTCCTTCACGGGAGTGAAGTCAACGAGGCCGAAGCAGGCGGCAACTATGTAGGAACCCACCACGCCGAGAAGCACGGGGACGATCCTTACCATACCCTTGCCCCAGATGTTGCAGACCACGATGATGGCCACGGCCAGGAGGGCAATCCACCAGTTGGTGGTGCAGTTGTTGATTGCCGAGCCGGAAAGGGTCAGACCGATGGCGATGATGATGGGACCGGTGACAACGGGAGGGAAGTACTTCATCACCTTCTTAACGCCGAAGGCCTTGAAAAGACCCGCGAGAATGAAGTACATCAGACCGGCGAAGAACACGCCGAGGCAGGCGTAAGGCAGGGAGGTCGTCTGGTCATAGCCGTGGGCGGCGCCCATTGCCACGACGGCGGCGTATCCGCCGATGAAGGCGAAGGAAGAACCCAGGAAAGCGGGGACCTTCATCTTCGTGAGGAAGTGGAAAAGCAGGGTGCCCAGACCAGCGAAAAGCAGGGTGGCGCTGACGGAAAGCCCCGTGAGGGCCGGTACGAGAACCGTGGCTCCGAACATTGCGAACATATGCTGGAAGCCGAGGAGAAGCATCCTGCCCTTGCCGAGCTGGCGGGCATCGTAGATAGGTTGGTTGTTTTGTGCTGCCATTTTTATTCCCATTCGATTGTTGCCATAGGTTTGGAGGAGATGTCGAACACGACGCGGTTCACACCGGCCACGCCGGCGATGATGTCGTGCTGGACCTTGTCGAGAAGCTCCCAGGGGAGATGGACGACCTGGGCGGTGACTGCATCGACGCTGTTTACCGCGCGCAGGGCGATGACGTTGTCGTAGGTGCGGCGGCCGTCCTTGACGCCGGTGGTCTTCACGGGGACGAAGATGGCGCCGGCCTGCCAGACCTTGTCATAGAGGCCCGCCTCGCGCAGGGCGTCGATGAAGATTGCGTCGGCCTCCTGCAGGATGGCTATCTTCTCGGGGGTGAGCTCGCCCAGGCACCTGACTCCCAGACCGGGGCCGGGGAAGGGGTGACGGCCGAGGAAACTGTGGTCGAGACCCAGTTCGGCGCCAACCTCGCGGACTTCGAACTTGTAGAGGTACTTGAGGGGCTCCACGAGGCCGAGGTGCATCTCCTCGGGAAGGCCGCCCACGTTGTGGTGGCTCTTGATGGTGCCCTTGTCGGACTTGGACTCGGCGATGTCGGGCCAGATGGTGCCCTGGGCCAGCCACTTGGCATTCTCGACCTTGTGGGCCTCCTCGTTGAAGACGTCGATGAAGGTCTTGCCTATGGCCTTGCGCTTGAGTTCGGGGTCGGTGATTCCGGCGCAGGCCGCGAAGAAGCGGTCGGCGGCGCGCACGCCTTTGACATTCAGACCGAGGACCTTGTAGTGCTCGAGAACGTCTTCGAACTCGTTCTTCCTGAGCAGACCATGGTCCACGAAGATGCATTGGAGCTTACTTCCAATGGCCTTATTGATGAGAACTGCCGTAACGGTGGAGTCCACTCCGCCGGAAAGGCCGAGAATCACTTCGTCGGAGCCGACCTGCTCCCTGATGGCGGCAATCTGCTCTTCGACGAACGCTTTCGGATTTAATTTTTCTCCGTTGTACATAAATTTATTCTCCTCTTGTATAATTGGGTGTTTCCTTGGTGATGGTCACGTCGTGGGGGTGGTTCTCCACCACTCCGTTGGCGGTGATGCGGGTAAACTTGGCGTTCTGCAGGGCCGGGATATCGGCGGCGCCGCAGTAGCCCATACCGGAACGGATGCCTCCGATGAGCTGGTAAACCGTCTCCTCGAGGGTTCCCTTGTAGGGCACGCGGCCAACGATTCCCTCGGGCACGAGCTTCTTGGTCTCGACGGTGCCGCCCTGGAAGTAGCGGTCCTTGGAGCCGGCGGCCATTGCGTCAAGCGAGCCCATTCCGCGGTAGCTCTTGAACTTTCGGCCGTTATAGATTATGGTCTCGCCGGGGGCCTCTTCGGTGCCGGCGAACATGGAGCCGCACATAACGCAGTCTCCTCCCGCGGCAAGGGCCTTCACGACGTCGCCGGAGTAGCGCAGGCCGCCGTCGGCTATGACGGGGACTCCGCTGCCCTTGATGGCGCTGGAGCAGCCGTAGATGGCGGAAAGCTGGGGGACTCCGACTCCCGCCACGATGCGGGTGGTGCAGATGCTGCCGGGGCCTATGCCCACCTTCACTCCGTCGGCGCCCGCGGCGACAAGGTCCCCGGCGGCCTCGGCGGTGGCGATGTTGCCCACCACGACGTCGAGGGCGGGGAACGCGGCCTTTATCTTCTTGAGGGTGTCGATGACCCCCTTGCTGTGGCCGTGGGCAGAGTCGAGCACGACGGCGTCCACTCCTTCGGCAACCAGGGCGGAAACGCGGTCGAGGACGTCGGGGGTGATTCCCACTCCGGCGGCCACCCTGAGACGGCCCTTGGCGTCCTTGCAGGCGTTGGGATACTGCTTCTCCTTGGTTATGTCCTTGTAGGTGATGAGGCCCACGATACGGCCTTCTGCGTCAACGACGGGGAGCTTCTCCACCTTGTATTTCTGGAGAACGGCCTTCACGTGGGGGCGGTCGGTCTCGTTGTCGCGTATGGTCACGAGCCCGGTGCTGGTCATCGCCTCCTCGATCTTCATCGTCATATCCTCCTGGAAGCGGACGTCGCGGTTGGTCACTATGCCCACGAGCCTGCCTTCGGAATCGGTGACGGGGATTCCGCCGATGTGGTTCTCGTGCATAAGGTCAAGGGCGTCGGCGACCGTCTGGTCCTTGGTGATGGTGACGGGGTCGTTGATCATTCCGTTCTCGGCGCGCTTCACCTTGCGGACTTCGGCGGCCTGCTCGGCTATGCTCATATTCTTGTGAATCACGCCTATTCCTCCTTCCCTTGCCAGTGCTATGGCCATAGGGGCCTCGGTGACGGTGTCCATTGCGGCCGACACGATGGGGATGTTGAGGGTGATGTTCCTTGAGAACCTGGATTTGAGGCTCACCTCGCGGGGGAGGACTTCCGAGTAAGCGGGGATGAGCAGGACATCATCGAAAGTGAGTCCTTCCAGAGCGATCTTGTCTTCTATGGATGCCATATTGCGGGAGATTTTTCTGGGATGCAAAGTTAGTTATTTTTCAGGGATTCTGTTCTAAAAATGAAGCACTCTACGGTATTCTTCATAAGCATTGCGATGGTCATCGGGCCCACGCCGCCGGGAACGGGGGTGATCCAGCCCGCGACCTCGGCGCAGGGGGCGTAGTCCACGTCGCCGCAGAGCTTGCCCTCGGCGTTGCGGTTCATACCCACGTCTATCACAACGGCGCCGGGCTTTACCATATCGGCGGTCACGACGTTCACCTTGCCCACGGCCACGACCAGGATGTCGGCCTGCAGGGTGAGGGCCTTGAGGTCGGCGGTGCGGGAGTGCGCGATGACCACCGTGGCGTTCTCGTCAAGAAGGAGCTTGGCCACGGGCTTGCCCACTATGTTGCTGCGGCCAACCACCACGGCGAGCTTTCCCTTGAGGTCGATTCCGGTGCCCTTGATGAGGTGGATTATGCCCTTGGGGGTGCAGGGGACGATGCATTTCTTGCCCAGCCACAGGGAGGAGACGTTGTCGGGGTGGAAGCCGTCCACGTCCTTCTCCTTGGCGATCGCGTCGATCACCTTCTCCTCGTCGATGTGCTTCGGGAGGGGCAGCTGGACCAGGATTCCGTCCACGGAGGGGTCGGCGTTGAGCCCGGCGATCTTCGCGAGCAGGTCGGCCTCGGGGGTGTCTTCGGGCAGGCGGAGCAGCAGGGACTCCATCCCCACGTATTCCGCGGCCTTGACCTTGTTGCGGACGTAAACCTGGCTGGCAGGATTCTCGCCCACTATTATGACGCACAGGCAGGGCCTGCGGCCGTATTTCTTCTCGAGTTCGGGCACGAGGGCCTTCACTTCGTCCTTGATTGCAAGGCTTATAGCCTTTCCGTCTATTATGTTCGCCATATTCTATTTTTCCAGCGCGCAGTGCGCTATGTCTTTGCGGTAAAAAAGGTTGTCGCAGCCTATGCGGGCCACTTCGGAATACACTTTGTCGCGGGCCGCCGCGGTGTCGGCACCCTCGCACACTACCATCAGCACGCGGCCTCCGGAGGTGCAGATGCGGCCGTCCTTCAGGGTCGTCCCCATATGGAACACGCGTGCGTCCAGGCTTTCCAGGCCGCTTATCCCGAAGCCCTTCTCATACTTGCCGGGATAGCCCTTCGAGGCCAGCACGACGCCGAGGGTCACGGCCTCGCGCCACTCTATGCGGGGCAGGGACACTCCGCTGGCCACGGAATTGAACACGTTGTAGGCGTCGGTCTCCAGAAGGGAAAGGACCACCTCGGTCTCGGGGTCGCCGAAGCGGGCGTTGAACTCTATGACCTTGATGCCGTCGGGGGTCTTCATAAGGCCTCCGTACAGCACTCCGCTCAGGGGGCAGCCTTCGTCGGCCATAGCGTCGGCGGTGTGGCACATTATCTTCTCGTAAGCGAACTTCCAGTCCTCTTCGGTGATGAAGGGCAGGCCGGTGTACGCTCCCATTCCGCCGGTGTTGGGACCTTTGTCGCCGTCGTAGGCGCGCTTGTGGTCCTGGCTCAGCGGCATAGGGTAAACGTTGCGGCCGTCCACGAAGCACATAAAGGAGAATTCGGGGCCGGTCAGATAGTCTTCCACGACCACCTTGCCCTGCCCGAAGCTCTTGCCCAGCAGCATATCGGTGAGGGCGTCGCGGGCCTGGTCGAGGTTCTCCGCTATGACGACGCCCTTCCCCGCGGCCAGCCCGTCGTACTTGAGCACGGCCGGGAATGGCCTGCCCTCGACGTAGGCAAAGGCCTCGGAGAAGTCGGAGAAGCTGCGGTAGCCTGCGGTGGGAATGCCGTAGCGGACCATCAGCTCCTTGGCGAATTCCTTGCTGCTCTCTATCCTGGTGGCACGCTCCGTGTGGCCGAAGATTTTAAGTCCGGCGGCGCGGAAGGCGTCCACGATACCCACGGCGAGAGCCGCCTCGGGGCCCACCACGGTAAGGTCTATCCGGTTGTCCTGCGCGAACTTGCGCAGGCCCTCCACGTCGGTGTCCTTTATGGGCACGCACTCGGCCTGCTGCGCTATTCCGGCATTGCCCGGGGCGCAGTAAATCTTCTCGACCCTGGGGCTGCGGCTCAGGGCGTCAACGATGGCGTGCTCACGGCCGCCACCGCCCACAACAAGTACTTTTCTGTCTTTCATAGGTTCCGTATTCTAATGTTTGAAGTGACGCACTCCGGTGAAGAGCATCGTGATTCCAAGCTCGTCGGCCTTCTGCACGGACTCCTCGTCGCGGATGCTGCCGCCGGGCTGCACGATGGCGCTCACGCCGTACTCCGCGGCAAGGGCAACAGTGTCGCCGAAGGGCAGGAATCCGTCGGAAGCGAGCACGAGCCCCTCGGTGAATCCGGCGGCCTTCGCCTCCTCGAGGGCAATCCTGGCGGAGCCCACGCGGTTTGTCTGTCCGGCGCCCACTCCGATGGTGTGGTTGTCGCGCACGACGGCTATTGCGTTGGACTTCACGTGCTTGACTATCTTCCAGCCGAAGTCGAGGTCGGCCATCTGGGCCTCGGTGGGCTTGACGGCGGTAACGCACATCTCCGGAGTGACCTTCTCAACCTGGGTGTCGAGCTGCTGGGCGAGCATTCCGCCGTTCACGCTGATGTACTGCGGCACGGGGGCGGAGGACTTGCTCATATCCACCTTCATCACGCGGAGGTTCTTCTTGGCGGAGAGGATTTCCAGGGCCTCGGGGGTGAAGGAGGGGGCTATCACGATTTCCAGGAAGATGGGCTTCATCCCGAGGGCGACCTCGGCGGTGAGCTCGCGGTTCACGGCCACGATTCCGCCGTAGATGCTCACCTTGTCGGCCTCATATGCAGCCTGCCAGGCCTCCTCTATGGTCTTTCCAACGGCGGCGCCGCAGGGGTTCATATGCTTGAGTGCCACGCAGAAGGGCTCGTCGAAGTCGCGCACCACGTTGAGGGCGGCGTTGGCATCCTGTATGTTGTTGTAGGAGAGCTCCTTGCCCTGAATCTGCTCGCCGAAGGCAAGGGAATAGGGGGCGGGCTCAACGGCCGCGAAGAACTTCGCGCTCTGATGGGGGTTCTCGCCGTAGCGGAGGCCCTGCTTGAGGTCGTACTCGAGGAAGAGTTTCTCGTTCAGGCCGGCCTTCCCGCGCATCCAGGAGGCTATCATCATATCGTACTCGGCGGTGTGGGTGTAGGCCTTTGCCGAGAGCTTGAGGCGGGTATCGTCGGAAGTGAAGCCGTTCTCCCTTATCTCGCCCAGGACCCTGTCATAGTCGGAGGGGTCGCAGACGATGGTCACGTCCTTCCAGTTCTTGGCGGCGCTGCGCACCATCGAGGGGCCGCCTATGTCGATGTTCTCTATGGCGTCTTCCATAGTCACGCCTTCCTTGGCGATGGTCTGCTTGAAGGGATAGAGGTTCACGCACACGAGCTCTATGGTCTGTATGCCGTTCTCCTTGAGGGTCTGCATATGTTCGGGGGTGTCGCGGCGGGCGAGGATTCCGCCGTGGACCTTGGGGTGAAGGGTCTTCACGCGGCCGTCGCAGATCTCCGGAAAACCGGTCACCTCGCTGATTCCTATGGTCCTGACTCCCTTGCTTTCCAGGAGTTTCTGTGTGCCTCCGGTGGCGATTATCTCCCAACCGAGGTCCTTGAGGCCCTGCACGAACTCCACAAGGCCTGTCTTGTCGCTGACGCTAACTAACGCTCTCATCTTATTTTATCAGTTTGTTTATTGTATCTACGTAAAGTCTGTGCTCTATAACCTGGCCCAGGCGGTGCACCTCTGCGGGGTCGGAGCCCTCGTACTCGAAGGCCTTCTGGGATATGATCTTCCCTCCGTCCAGCTCCGCGCTCACCCAGTGGATGGTGATTCCGTAAACCTTCACTCCGTAAGAGACGGCGTCTTCCACGGCGTGGGCTCCCTTGAAGGCGGGCAGCAGGGCCGGGTGGATGTTTATCATCCTCCCCTCATAGGCCTCCAGCAGGGTGGGGCCGACTATCCTCATATATCCGGCAAGGCACACAAGGTCTATCCCGACGGAATCCATCAGGGCCACTATCTCCTTCTCGAAGTCGGCCTTGCAGGCATAGCTCTTCGGGTTGAAAACGAAGCTGCGCACCCCATAGCGCTCCGCCCTGGCCACGACCGCGGCGCCGGGCTTGTCGCACACCATCAGGGCCAGCTCGGCGGGAATCTCCCCGCTGGCGCAGGCCGCGGCTATGGCCTCGAAATTGGTGCCGCTGCCGCTTGCGAATACTGCCAGCTTCTTCATATTATGTTCACTCCGGGCTTGTCGGTGACCTTGCCTATGACGGAGGCTTTCTCGCCGTGGGACTCAAGGATTTCAATGGCGCGGGCGGCCTCGGAAGGGTCCAGCACCAGAATCATCCCTATGCCCATATTGTAGATGTTGAACATCTCGCGGTGAGGCACTCCGCCCCACTTCTCCAGCATCCTGAAGATGGGCAGGATTTCCCAGGTGCCCTCCTTGATTTCCAGGCCCTGGCCCTCCTGCAGCACGCGGGGGATGTTCTCGTCGAAGCCGCCTCCGGTCACGTGCACCACTCCGTGCACGTCGCACTGCCGGATCACGTCCAGCACCTGCTTCACATAGATGCGGGTGGGGGTGAGGAGCACGTCGCCCAGACGGCGGCCGCCCAGCTCGGGAATCTCGTCGGTGAAGGAGAGTCCGGCGTCGGCCACTATCTTGCGCACGAGGCTGAAGCCGTTGGAATGCACTCCGGTGGAGGCTATGCCCACCAGGACGTCGCCGGCCTTGACCTTGGAGCCGTCGATGAGGCGGCTCTTCTCCACCACTCCGGTGGTGTAGCCGGCTATGTCGTATTCCCCGTTCTCGTACATTCCGGGCATCTCGGCGGTCTCTCCGCCAACGAGCGCGCAGCCCGCCTGGCGGCATCCTTCGGCCACTCCGGCCACTATAGCCTCAACCTTCTCGGGTATGTTGTGGCCTATCGCCACGTAGTCGAGGAAGATGAGGGGCTCGGCGCCCTGGGCCAGCACGTCGTTCACGCACATTGCCACGGCGTCTATGCCCACGGTGTCGTGCTTGTCGAGGGCGAAAGCTATCTTGAGCTTGGTGCCCACGCCGTCGGTCCCGCTGACCAGGACCGGCTCCCTGACGCCCAGCTGCGAGAGGTCGAACATTCCTCCGAAGGAACCTATCCCGCCCATCGAACCGGTGCGCGCGGTGGAAGCCACGTGCTTCTTTATGCGGCGGACAACATCGTATCCGGCCTCCAGGTTTACACCTGCGTTTTCGTAAGTCTTTGCCATATTGTGTATCAGTCTTTTTTGTCGGTATCGTAAAGTTCAGTGGGATATTCGCCGGTGAAGCAGGCCTGGCAGGGGTCGGCGCAGCTTCCGCAGGAAGCGGCGGTGGATTCGGGGCTCAGATAGCCCAGGGAATCGGCGCCAATGGCGGCGCAGGCCTCCTCCAGGGTCCTGTGCGAGCAGAGCAGCTGCTCGGGGGTGGAGGTGTCCACTCCGTAGAAGCAGGAATGCTTCATCATCGGGCTGGCAATGCGCACGTGCACCTCGGCGGCGCCGGCGTCGCGCAGCAACTTGACAATCTTCAGGGAGGTGGTGCCGCGCACTATGGAGTCGTCGACCAGCACTATCCTCTTGCCCTTGACTATGCTGCGCACGGGGCTGAGCTTCATCTTCACTCCCAGTTCGCGCATCTCCTGCACGGGGGCTATGAAGGTGCGGCCCATATATTTGTGCTTCACAAGGCCCATCTCGTAGGGGATTCCGCTCTCCTCGCTGTAGCCCATCGCGGCGCTCAGGCTGCTCTCCGGCACGCCCACGACCATATCGGCCCGGGCGGGACATTCGCGGGCAAGACGGCGGCCGCTCTCCTTGCGGTAGGCGTGCACGTTGCAGCCGTCGATGTCGGAGTCGGGCCGTGCGAAGTAGATATACTCCATCGCGCACATGCGGTGGCGCTTGAACTGGGAGTAGAGCTTGGAACGGATTCCGTGCTCGTCCAGGCAGACTATCTCGCCGGGCTCCACGTCGCGGATGAACTCCGCGCCTATTATCTCGAAGGCGCAGGATTCGCTGCTCACCACGTAGCCGCTTCCCAGGCGCCCTATGCAGAGGGGCTTGATGCCGTATTTGTCGCGCGCGGCGTAGATGCGGTTCTGCGTCATTATCAGGAAGGTGAACCCGCCCTCCATCATATTCAGCGCGTTGACTATGTGCATTATGCGCTCCTCGCCTTCCCTCTTCTTGATGAGCTGCGCCAGGAGCTCGCTGTCGGTTGCAGTCTGGAAGATTATCCCGCGGCTCTCCAGGTACGCGGCTATCTGCCTGGAGTTCACGACATTGCCCTCCGAGGCAATTACAAAGTCGCCCGACTTGTGCCTGAAGCACAGGGGCTCGACGTTGTCAACCCCCTCCTTCGAGGCGCCGGAATAGCTCACCGAGCCGATTCCCGCGCTGCCGCGGAGTTGCTCGATGTTCTGGGGGCAGAAGACCTTGCTCACAAGGCCGGTGCCGCGGTGGCGGCAGCAGGTCCCCTCGTCGCTGAAGGTGGCTATGCCCGCCCCTTCCTGGCCGCGGTGCTGCAGGTTGTGCAGGCCGTAGTATATTATAGTGGAGGCATTGCGCACTCCGAACACTCCTATGAGTCCCATTGCCTATTCATTTTTGAGTACTTCGGTAATCCTTTCCAGGACCTGACGGTAAGAGGCCACGACGTCGGAGAGGTCGCGGCGGAAGCGGTCCTTGTCGAGCTTCTCACCCGTAGCCTCGTCCCAGAGGCGGCTGGTGTCGGGGCTTATCTCGTCGGAGATTATTATCTCCCCGGTGTCGGAAGCCCGCCCGAATTCTATCTTCACGTCAACCAGCTCTATGCCGGCCCTGTGGAAAACGTCCTGGAGGATGGTGTTGGTCCTTCCGGCTATCCGGTACATCTCCTTCAGCTCGTCGCGGCCCACAAGGTTCAGGGCCACGGCGTGGTCGTCGTTGATGAGGGGGTCGCCGAGGGCGTCGTTGTTGTAGCGGAGGTCCACAACCGGCTTGCGGGGCCTCAGGCCCTCGGCTATCCCGAGCCTTTCGGCAAGGGAGCCGGCAATGCGGTTGCGCACTATCACCTCGATGGGGATTATCTCTATCTTGCGGCAGAGCTGCTCGCAGTCGGACAGAGTGCTCACATAGTGGGTCTGCACCCCGTTGCGGTTGAGATGCTCGAGCAGAAGGGCCGAAATCTTGTTGTTCAGGGCTCCCTTCCCCTTGAACACGGCTCGCTTGATGCCGCCGTAGGCAAGGGTGGTGTCCTTGTAGCGGAAAATCACCTTGTGGGGGTCGTCGGTGGAGAAGACCTGCTTCTCGTTGCCGTCGAATACGAGTTCCCTTTTCTCCATCGCCTTATTTTCTGAAGTACTTCACCGCGTTCTCGAAGACGGGCTCCACCTTGTTGCCGCTGATGTTCTTGAAGACGTTCTTCTCGTAGCGCTCGCTGTGGCCCATCTTGCCGAGGACGTGGCCGTCGGGGCTGAGCACGCCCTCTATGTCGTAGTAGGAACCGTTGAGGTTGTCCTTGTAGCGGAAGGCCACCTGGCCGGCGGCGAAGAGTTCCTCCGCAAGCGCGGGGCCGACCACGAACTTGCCCTCGCCGTGGCTTACGGCTATCTGACGGGTCTGCCCGACTTCCATTCCGGCAAGCCAGGGAGAGTTGACGGAGCAAAGCTCGGTCTCGCAGATGTGGGATATGTGGCGGTTTATGTCGTTTCGGAAGAGCGTGGGAGAATCCACGGTCACGCTGCCCACCTTTCCGCCGGGCAGAAGGCCGCTCTTCACAAGGGCCTGGAAGCCGTTGCAGATACCCAGAATCAGGCCTCCGCGCTCCTGCAACGCGGTTATTGCCGCGGCAACGGTGGCGTTGCAGATCACGTTGGCTATGAACTTGGCGCTGCCGTCGGGCTCGTCGCCGGAGGAGAAGCCGCCGCTGAACATCAGGATGTGGCTCTCCCCTATCCGCCTTGCGAGTTCTTCGATGGACTCCAGCACGTCGGAAGTGGTCTGGTTGCGGAAGATGAAGGGGCGCACCTCGGCTCCGGCGGCGCGGAACGCCTTGGCGGAGTCAAGGTCGCAGTTGGTGCCGGGGAACACGGGCAGGCACACCACGGGGTGCTCCACCGGGGCACCGGGATAAACGAGGTTCGAGGCGTCGAAGGGCTTCGGCTCCACCGCGGGCACTCCGGCCTTGAAGAGGGGCTCGGCTTTCGCGGGGTAGATCTTCGAGTATTTGCCCTCCCACGCGGCCTCGAGGCCTTCCAGGGAGATTTCCTCCCCGTTGAGGGAGATGACGGGCTCCGCGCTCACGGTGCCGAGAAGCTCCGCGGCCTCGAAGTCGAGCTCGCCCGCGGCCTCCACCACGAGCGAACCGTAGCTGAGGGAGAAGAGGTCTTCGGAATCGACCTCGACCACGGCGCCGAGGTTGTTGCCCAGGCCCATCTTCACGAGGGCCTCGGCAATGCCGCCGAACCCTACGGACCAGGCGGAGACTATTTTGCCCGCCGCTATCCGGCCGTGCACGTAGTCCCAGTTGGCGGCAAGGGCCTCCGTGTCGGGCATACGGCTCTCCAGAGGTGTGTGGCGGATGAAGTAGATATTGTTGCCGGCGGCCTTGAATTCGGGGGATATCACCGCATTGGCATCGACCGTGGTGATGCCGAAGGCTATGAGGGTCGGGGGCACGTTGAGGTCTTCGAAGGTGCCGCTCATCGAGTCCTTTCCTCCAATGGAGGGAAGGCCGAGGGCGACCTGCATCTTCAGGGCGCCGAGAAGGGCCGCGAGGGGCTTGCCCCAGCTGTGGGCGTCGCGGGTCATCCTCTCGAAGTATTCCTGGTAGGAGAAGCGCATCCCGGACCAGTCGGCGCCGCTTGCCACCACCTTGGTGCAGGCCTCCACGACGGCGTAGGCGGCTCCGTGGTAGGGGCTCCAGCGCGCTATGTCGGGATTGTAGCCGAAGGCCATCACGCTGGCGGTGTCGGTATAACCCGCGGCGGGCAGCTTCTGGCAGGAGACCTGGGTCTCTGTGGCCTGGCGAAGACCGCCGAAGGGCATCAGCACGGTGGAACGGCCGATGGTGGCGTCGAAGGTCTCTATGAGGCCCTTCTGGGAGGCCACGTTGGGCTGGGCCATCAGGGCGGTCATCTGGTCCCCGAAGGTCTGGCCTTCCGGCTGGCGGCCGAAGGGGTCGGTGTCTTCCACGGCGCCCACGACGGCCTCGGAGAAGTGCTTCGCGCCGGCGCTGTCGATGAACTCGCGGGAAATGTCACAGACCTTCACTCCCTTGTTGAACATCCTCATACGGCCGGTGGAGGTCACCTCGGCAACGTGGGTCACTTCTATATTGTCGGCGGCGCAGAGGGCCTTGAAGGCCTCTTCGTCCTTCGCCTCCACGACAACGGCCATTCTCTCCTGGGACTCGCTGATTGCAAGTTCGGTGGAGTTGAGGCCGGAATATTTCACGGGAACGCGGTCGAGCCAGATGTCGAGGCCGTCGGCGAGCTCGCCTATGGCCACGCTCACTCCGCCCGCGCCGAAGTCGTTCGATTTCTTGATGAGCCTCGTCACCTCGGGGCGGCGGAAGAGGCGCTGTATCTGCCTCTCCTCGGGGGCGTTGCCCTTCTGGACCTCGGAGCCGCATGTCTCGAGCGAGGCCTCGGTGTGCTCCTTGGAGGAACCGGTGGCCCCGCCTATGCCGTCACGCCCGGTACGGCCTCCCAGAAGGAGGATCACGTCGCCGGGGGCGGGGCTTTCACGACGCACGTCGGAGGCCTTCACGGCGCCCACGACGGCACCCACCTCGAGACGCTTGGCGGTGTAGCCGGCGTCGTAGATTTCACGGACGTGGGTGGTTGCAAGGCCTATCTGGTTGCCGTAGCTGGAATATCCCGCGGCGGCCTTGCGGCTTATTACCTTCTGGGGGAGTTTGCCCGGCAGGGTCTCGGAAACCGGCTTGCAGATGTCGCCGGCGCCGGTCACGCGCATTGCCTGGTACACGTAGGCGCGGCCGGAAAGAGGGTCGCGGATGGCGCCGCCCAGGCAGGTTGCCGCTCCGCCGAAGGGCTCTATCTCGGTCGGGTGGTTGTGGGTTTCGTTCTTGAACTGGAGGAGCCATTTCTCCTTCTGTCCGTCCACGTCAACGTCAACGAAGATGCTGCAGGCGTTGTTCTCCTCGCTCTGCTCCATATCATCGAGCTTCCCGATGGAACGGAGGTAGCGGCCTCCTATCGTGGCAAGCTCCATCAGGCAGAGGCTCTTTCCCTCGCGGCCGAGCTGCCTGCGAATGTCGTGGAACATCCCGAGGGATGATTCGATTTCGCTGCGCACGAAGGAATCGTCTATCTTTATGGAGGTCAGCTCCGTGGTGAAGGTCGTGTGGCGGCAGTGGTCGCTCCAGTAGGTGTCGAGGATCCTGAGCTCGGTCTCGGAAGGGTCGCGACCCTCGGCGGTGAACCAGCGCACCACCTCGCCGAGGTCGTCGGCGTTCATGGCAAGGCCGTGGGCGGCGCAGAAGGCGGGATAGTCGGCCGGCTTCATCGCGGTGAATCCGCTCAGGTCCTCCAGGGGCTTCACGTCGGCCTTCCCGGCAAGGGAGAGGACGGAGAGGTCCTTTTCGCGGCTCTCCACGGGGTTGATGAAATAATGGCGGATCCTGGCCAGGTCGGCGTCGGTGGCCTCGGGGCCGAATATCAGCAGGCGGGAGCTCCTGATCTCCACCTCGGCGGAGGGGTCGAGCAGATGCACGCAGTCCACTGCGGAGGACGCGCGCTGGTCGAACTGGCCGGGGATGTATTCCACGGCAATGTATCGGAGGCCCTCAAGGGGGCAGGAGTCGGAGACGGTGTCGGTCACTGTCTCGCCGAACACGCTGTAGCGGCTTTTTTCGATGAGTTCGCGGGAAAAGCCGAAGAGGTCATACACGTTCAGGAGCCTCAACGACTTGAGGCTCAGGGAGAGATTCTCGTTGAACTCCGACATCAGGCTCAGGGCCTCGACGCGGAATCCGGGCTTCTTCTCCACAAAGATTCTGTTGCAGTTCATAATATCAAAAGCGTATGCCCACCGCGCAGGGTGGGCATACTGTATGTTAAATTGTCGTATTGAGCACTTTGTCGCTCTGGCGTTTGCGGAATTCCTCCAGTTCGGAGGCAAGCGCGGGGTTCGAGAGGGCGAGCATCGCTATGGCATAGAGAGCCGCATTCTTCGATCCGTCGATGGCCATCGTGGCAACCGGGATGCCCGAGGGCATCTGGACTATGGACAGGAGCGAGTCGAGCCCGTTCAGGGCCTTGGACTTGACCGGGACCCCTATGACGGGGAGGGTGGTCAGGGCCGCTATCACTCCGGGCAGATGCGCGGCGCCGCCGGCACCGGCTATTATGACGCTGAAGCCGTTCTCACGCGCGGCGCGCACATAGTCGGCCAGGGGGCCGGGATTGCGGTGGGCGCTGAGCACCTTCTTTTCGTATTCTATGCCGAACTCCTCGAGAGTTTCCCAGGCGGGCGCCATCACGTCCTTGTCGCTGGCGCTGCCCATTATTATCGCGACCTTCATATCCTAGCGGGCGAAGAAGAGTTTGGAAAGGGTCATGGGGTCGATGTACTCGCCGTCCTTGTACACGCGCATGTTGCCGGAGGCGATTTCGTCGATGAGCATCACGTTGCCCTGGGGGTCGTAGCCGAACTCGAACTTGATGTCGTAGAGCACGAGGCCCTTGGCGGCCAGGTCGTCGGCGACGATCTTCGTGATCTGCTGGGTCATGGCCTTGATGTCGTCGTACTGGGAGTCGGACATCACGCCGAGGGCCACGAGGGCGTCCTTGGTCACGAGAGGGTCGCCCTTCTCGTCGTTCTTGAAGGTGGTCTCCACGTAAGCGGGAAGGTCGGCGCCGAGTTCGCAGTACTCGCCGTAGCGGCGGTAGAAGCTGCCCACGGCCTTGTAGCGGCAGATGACCTCGAGGCCCTTGCCGAAGACCTTTGCGGGAAGCACCTCCATCGTGGTGTCTGCAAGGTTCGCGTTCACGTAGTGGGTAAGTATGCCCGCCGCGTTTATTTTCTCGAAGAAGTAGATCGACATACGGAGATTCACGTCACCGACTCCGTCGATAGTGAGGCCCACGGAATTTTCGCCCGGGTCGAACACGCCGTCCTTTCCGGTACAGTCATCCTTGAATTTGAGAAGGTAATTGCCGTTCTCGAGAGCATAGACGTCCTTCGTCTTGCCAGTGTAGATCTTTTTCATATATGTAAGATAATTCTATCCCAACCAACGGGGTGCAAATTTACAACTTTTTTGGTTCAGGGAAAAGAATTTTTACTAACTTTGCGCAAAATAAAAATGATGAAAAGAAGAACGGTCATAGGCATTTCGGGTTCAAGCTGTGCAGAATCGTTCCCTTTTCCCTACAGAATCAGTTGATTATTGTTGCAGACAGCTTTATTTGCTGTCTTTTTTTTTGAGAAATATGAAAAGACCTGAAAAGAAACTCGTGCTCGAAAGCGGGCAGGAATTCTACGGCACGGGCTTCGGAGCCGACTGCCGCAGAGTCTGCGAGATTGTGTTCAACACTTCTGTGGTGGGTTATCAGGAGATAATCTCCGACCCCTCCTATGCAGGGCAGATCGTGGTGATGACCTACCCCCTCATAGGGAACTACGGCATCACCGACGAAGACTTCGAATCCAAGATGCCCCCCATCGGCGGCCTGGTGGTGCGCGAATGCTGCGACACCCCCAGCAACTTCCGCTTCACCAAGACCCTCGAGGAGGAGCTCGAGGACCACGGCATCCCCTGCCTGAGCGGAATCGACACCCGTATGCTCACGAAGATAATCCGGGACACCGGCCGCCCGATGGCCGCGATAGTCGAGGCCGATATGTCCAGGGAAGAGGCCCTGGCGCTGATTGCGGCAACGCCCCGCCACAAGGACCTCGTCCCCCAGGTCAGCTGCCGCAAGCGCTGGATTTCCAGGACCCCCGGCCACCTTTACCACGTGGTGGCGGTGGACTGCGGCATCAAGTACAGCATAGTGAGGATACTCAACTCCAGGGGCTGCGACGTGACCATAGTGCCCTACAGCGCCTCCGCGAAGGACATCCTCGCCTTCAACCCCGACGGAATCCTCTTCTCCAACGGCCCCGCCTGCCCCGACGACGTGCCCGGAGTGAAGGCCCTCTTCGCCGAGCTCAAAGGCCGCAAGCCCATCTGCGGCATAGGCCTCGGCCACGAGATAATAGCGCAGAACTACGGCGCAAGGCTCGACTGCATGGGCTGCGGAATGCATGGCGACCATCCCGTCCGCAACCTCGGGACCGGCCGCATCAGCACCGCGGTGCTCAACCAGAGCTACAGCATAGCCTCGGTGGAGGGAACCGGCCTGGAGGCCACCCACGTCACCGTCCCCGAAGGATACGTGGTGGGCGTCAGGAACAAGGAAGACAAAGTCTTCAGCGTGCAGTTCCACCTCGAGAGCGCGCCCGGCCCCAGGGACAACATAGACCTCATAGACAATTTCATAAAGATGATGGAGGAACAGCGCAATGCCTAGAAGAACAGACATAAAGAAGGTAATGGTCATAGGCTCCGGCCCCATTGTGATAGGCCAGGCCGCAGAATTCGACTACGCGGGCACCCAGGCCTGCCTTGCACTCAAGGAGGAAGGGTACGAAGTGATTCTGGTCAACTCCAACCCCGCGACCATAATGACCGACACCCATATAGCCGACAAAGTCTATATGGAGCCCCTCAAACTGGAATACGTGGCCAAGATAATCCGCTACGAAAGGCCCGACGCCATCGTTCCCGGCCTCGGCGGCCAGACCGGCCTCAACCTCGCCGTGCAGCTGGCCCGCAAGGGCGTGCTGGACGAGTGCGGAGTGGAGATTCTCGGGACCTCGTTCCACGGAATCGAGCAGGCCGAGGACCGCGAGCTCTTCAAGGAACTGTGCCTGAGCATAGGCGAGCCAGTGATTCCCTCCGAGATCTGCTACGACGTGGAGGAAGGCGTGAAGATTGCCGAAAGGATAGGTTACCCCGTGATCCTGCGTCCCGCCTTCACCCTCGGCGGCACCGGCGGCGGCTTTGCCGACAACGAGCAGGAGCTGCGCGAGCTGATGCGCACCGCCCTGGTCCTCTCCCCCGTGCACCAGGTGCTCGTGGAGAAGAGCATCAAGGGCTACAAGGAGATAGAGTTCGAGGTGATGCGCGACCACAACGACACCGCCATCGCCATCTGCTCGATGGAGAACATCGACCCGGTGGGCGTGCATACCGGCGACTCTATGGTCGTGGCCCCCGCCCAGACCCTCACCGACAAGGAGTTCCAGATTCTGCGCGACAGCGCCCTGCGCCTCATCCGCGCCCTGAAGATCGAAGGCGGCTGCAACGTCCAGTTCGCCCTCGACCCCCTGTCGTTCAAATACTATATTATAGAGGTGAACCCCCGCGTGTCGCGTTCCTCGGCCCTCGCCTCCAAGGCCAGCGGCTTCCCCATCGCGCGCGTGACGGCCAAGATAGCCGTGGGCCTGACCCTCGACGAAATCAAGCTCGGCTCCACCCTTGCCTGTTGCGAGCCCGCAATCGACTATGTGGTCACCAAAGTGGCCCGCTTCCCCTTCGACAAGTTCAGCGAGGCCAGCAACGAGCTCGGCACCCAGATGAAGGCCACCGGCGAGGTGATGAGCATAGGCCGCACCCTGGAGGAGAGCATCCTCAAGGCCGTGCGCTCGCTCGAGAGCGGCGTCTGCCACATCCACAGCAAGAAGTTCGACGACTGGAGCGAGGAACGCCTGCTGGATTACATCTGCAGGCCCACCGACGACCGCATCCACGCCATCGCCCAGCTTCTGAGGCTCCACATCGACCTTTCCCGCATCTACGACCGCACCAAGATCGATATGCTCTTCCTCGAGAAGATCTACAACATAGTGAGGATGGAAGCCCGCATCAAGGCCGCGCCCGCCGACCCCGAAATCCTCCGCCAGGCCAAGAGGATGGGCTTCGGCGACAAATTCATCGGCCAGCTCTGGGGTATGACCGAGGCCGCCGTCACGGGCCTGCGCTACGAGAACGGCATAGTCCCCGTGTACAAGATGATAGACTCCTGCAGCGCCGAATACGACGCCTACGTGCCCTACTTCTACTCCACCTACGAGCAGGAGAACGAGTCGCTGCGCTCCCCCCGCAAGAAGATCCTCGTGCTCGGCTCCGGCCCCATCCGCATCGGTCAGGGCGTGGAATTCGACTATTCCACCGTGCACGCCATCTGGGCCATCCGCGAGGCCGGCTACGAAGCCATCATCATCAACAACAACCCCGAGACCGTCTCCACCGACTACACCATCTCCGACAAGCTCTACTTCGAGCCCCTCACCGTGGAGAACGTGATGGACGTGGTCAAGCTCGAGAACCCCGACGGCGTGATAGTCACCCTGGGAGGCCAGACCGCCATCAACCTCGCCGGTCCGCTGTGCGAGTTCGACGTCCCCATCATCGGCACCGACCTCCAGGCCATAGACAACGCCGAGGACCGCAAGCTCTTCGAGCAGATAATGCGCAAGGTCGGAATCCCCCAGCCCAAGGCCAAGGCCGTGACCAACGTGGAAGACGGAGTGGCCGCCGCAACCGAGATAGGGTATCCCGTCCTGGTGCGCCCCAGCTTCGTGCTCGGCGGCCGCGCGATGCAGATCGTGGGCAACGAGGAGACCCTCCGCCACTACCTGCACAACGCCGTGGAAATCAACGAGAACTCCCCCGTCCTCGTGGACAAGTACATAATGGGCAAGGAGACCGAGGTCGATGCCATCTGCGACGGCACCAGTGTCTTCATCCCCGCAATAATGGAGCACGTGGAGCGCACCGGCATCCATTCCGGCGACTCCATCAGCGTGTATCCCAGCTTCAGCCTCAGCCCCGCGGTCAAGCAGAAGATAATAGACTACACCTGCAAGCTCGGCCTTGAAATAGGCATCAAGGGCCTCTACAACATCCAGTTCATCGTGGACGGCAGCGACGAGGTCTATGTGATCGAGGTCAACCCCCGTTCCTCCCGCACCGTGCCGTTCATAAGCAAGTCAACCGGCATCCCCATGGCAAAGATAGCCACCCGCGTGATGCTGGGCCACAGCCTGAAGGAACAGGGCTTCACCGAGGTTTACTTCCCCGAGCGCAAGCGCCACTTCGTGAAGACCCCGGCGTTCTCCTTCGCCAAGATAAAGGGCGTGGAGAGCTACCTCTCCCCCGAGATGAAGAGCACCGGCGAGGCCATAGGCTACGACGACTCCCTCACAAGGGCCCTGTACAAGTCGCTGCAGGCCTCCGGAATGGACGTTTCCAACTACGGAGCCGTGTTCGCGACCTTCGCCGACGAGCACAAGGAGGAGGCTCTGCCCATAGTGCGCCGCTTCTACAACCTCGGATTCAACATCCTGGCAACGAAGGGCACGGCCGAGTACCTCAAGGCCCACGGCATCCGCACCAAGACGATGGGCAAGATCAGGGAGGGTTCCGACGAGATCATCAACGCGATGCGCGCCGGTCACATACGCTACGTGCTCAACACCATCGACGTCAACCAGCACTCCACCCATCTGGACGGCTACGAAATCCGCCGCTGCGCCATAGAGAACGGAGTCACGGTGCTCACGGCCATAGAGACGATGCGCGCCCTGCTCGACGTCCTGGAGGAGATAACCCTCGGAATATCGACCATCGACGCCGAATACAATGCGTAAGGTCCTGTTCAGCATAGAAAGCAACCGGCAGGTTGCCGCCGGCACCTTCCGGCTCGAACTTTCCGCCCCCGGCTACGAGCACAGCGGAGAGTTCGTGGACGTGGCGCTGCCCGGCTTCTATCTGCGCAGACCCATATCCGTGGCAGACTTCGGCCCCGGCCGCATCACCCTGATTTACAAGGTGGTGGGAGAGGGCACGAAGCTGCTTTCCACCCTGCCCGCCGGCAGCCCCCTGGAACTCCTCACAGGCCTTGGCCGCGGGTTCGATTCCGCCCGCTGCACCAGCAAGGCGCTTCTGGTCGGAGGGGGCCTTGGAGCCGCACCGCTTCTGCCTCTCTGCAAGGAACTGAGGGCCGAAGGCAAGGAAGTGACGGTGGTCCTGGGCTTCAACCGCGCCGAAGAAGCCGTGCTCACCGCGGAGTTCCGCGCCCTCGGAGCCTCGCTCACCGTTGCCACGATGGACGGCTCGCTCGGGGTCAGGGGGCTCGTGACCGACGCCATTGCCGCGGTCAGGCCCGAATTCGATTTTTTCTACACCTGCGGTCCGCTGGTGATGATGAAGGCCGTCTGCAACGCCCTTCCCGGAGGAGGCCAGGCCTCGCTCGAGGAGAGGATGGGCTGCGGAGCGGGCTTCTGCTACGGCTGCAGCTGCCACACCGTTGTGGGTCCCAGGCGCATCTGTGCCGACGGCCCCGTTTTCGACAGGGAGGAGATAATATGGTAGATCTTGGAGTTGAACTCTGCGGCGTGAAGCTCGCAAATCCGGTGATTCCGGCAAGCGGCACCTTCGGCTTCGGGCTGGAGATGGCCGGAGCCTACGACCTCAACGTTCTGGGCGGAATTTCCTTGAAGGGGAGCACCCGTGAAGCCCGCTTCGGCAACCCCACGCCCCGAATCGCCGAGTGCACCGGAGGGCTCCTTAACGCCGTGGGCCTGCAGAACCCCGGAATCGGCGCCCTGGTGGGCGGCAAGGTCCCCGAACTGCGCAAGGTTTACAGAGGCTGCGTGATAGCCAACATAAGCGGCTTCAGCATCGACGAGTACGCCGAGTGCTGCGCAGAAGCCGACGCCTGCCCGGGAATCGACATACTGGAAGTGAACGTCTCCTGCCCCAACGTGCACGGCGGAGGGCTCGCCTTCGGCACCGACCCCGCCTGCGCGGCCCTTGTCACGAAGGCCGTAAAGGAAGTGACCCGCAAGCCCGTCTTCATCAAGTTGAGCCCCAACGTGACCGACATAACGGCCGTGGCCCGCGCCTGCGAAGACGCCGGGGCCGACGGTCTCACGCTCATAAACACCCTCCTCGGAATGAGGATAGACATAAAGCGCCGCCGCCCCGTACTTGCCAACGGCACGGGAGGTTTCAGCGGCCCGGCCGTCCTGCCCGTGGCCGTGCGTATGGTCTGGCAGGTGAGCCACTCCTGCGGCATTCCCGTGATGGGGTGCGGCGGAGTCTGCTCCGCGCGCGACGTCCTGGAGATGATGATGGCCGGTGCGAAGGCCGTGCAGGTAGGCTCCGAAAACCTGCGCAACCCTATGGCCTGCAAGGAGATAGTTGAAGAACTCCCCGCCCTGTGCGAGGAACTTGGAATAGAAAACCTGAAAAATCTGGCAATATGAAAGACGTTATAGTAGCCTGCGACTTCAGCAGCAGGGAGGCAACGATGCAGTTCCTCGGCAAGTTCGAGGGGGCCGCACGCAAGCCCTTCGTCAAGATCGGTATGGAACTCTACTATGCCGAGGGTCCGGAGATCGTTCGCGAGATAAAGCGCCGCGGGCACCGCATCTTCCTCGACCTCAAGCTGCACGACATTCCCAACACCGTGCGCAAGACTATGAAGGTTCTCTCCGCCCTCGACGTGGATATGACCAACGTGCACGCAGCCGGCACCATAGAGATGATGAAGGCCGCCCTTGAGGGCCTGACCCGCGAAGACGGCACCCGGCCCCTGCTGATAGCCGTGACCCAGCTCACCTCCACCTCCGAGGAGAGGATGCAGAAGGAACTTCTCATCGGCGCGGGAATCGCCGAGACCATAGCGCAGTACGCCTCCAACGCCCGCGAGGCCGGGCTCGACGGAGTGGTCTGTTCCCCGCTGGAGGCGTCGCTGGTAAAGGAGCGCTGCGGAAAGGATTTCCTCGCCGTGACCCCCGGCATCCGCTTCGCCGACGCCGCGGCCGACGACCAGGTCCGCATCACCACCCCGGCGAAGGCCCGGGAAATCGGTTCCGACTTCATAGTCGTGGGCCGTCCGATAACCGCGGCAGCGGACCCCGTCGCCGCATATGAACGATGCCTGAAAGAATTCACCGAATAAAATGGAAAAGACAATCGCTGCCGAGCTCCTCTCGATAGGAGCAGTCTTCCTCCGGCCGGAGGAGCCGTTCACTTGGGCAAGCGGCATCAAAAGCCCCATCTACTGCGACAACCGCCTCACCCTCTCCGCCCCCTCGGTCCGCGAGAAGATAGAGGCTGGGCCCGCCGGTCTTGTAAAGGAGCATTTCCCTGACTGTGAGATGCTTATGGGCACTTCCACAGCCGGAATCGCCCACGCCGCCATCACAGCGACCCTGCTCGGTCTGCCTATGGGCTACGTGCGCGGCGAGGCCAAGAGCCACGGGCGCACCAACCGCATCGAGGGCCGTATGGACAAAGGCACCAAGGTGGTCGTCGTGGAGGACCTCATCAGCACCGGAGGCAGCGCCATCGACGTGGTCGAGGCCCTGCGCGAGGAAGGAGCCGAGGTTCTGGGCATAGTGAGCATCTTCACCTACGGGATGAAGAAGGGCCTGGAGCGCATCGCCGCCGCAGGCACTGTAAACTGGTCCCTGAGCAACCTCGACGCCCTGGTGGAAGTGGCCGCGGAGAGCGGCTACATCGCCCCCGAATGGAAAGGGCGCATCCTGGCGTTCCGCGACAATCCCTCCGACGAAAGCTGGATCAAATAAGCATCGCATATGAAACATCTCATCGACCCTATGGACCTCTCCAGGCAGGAGACCGACGAAATCATCGCCCTGGCCCAGGAAATCATCGCCCACCGAGAAAGGTATCAGGGAGCCATGGCCCACCGCAAGCTCGGAACCCTCTTCTATGAACCGAGCACCCGCACCCGCCTGAGCTTCACTTCGGCAATGATGGAGCTCGGAGGCAACGTGCTGGGCTTTTCCGACGCCAAGAACACTTCCGTGAGCAAGGGTGAAACCGTGCAGGACACCGTCCGCGTGGTGGGCTGCTTCGCCGACGTAATCGCGATGCGCCACTACATCGAGGGCGCGCAGCTTTACGCCTCGGAGGTGTCGAAGGTCCCCATAATCAACGCCGGCGACGGTTCGCACAGCCATCCCACCCAGACCCTGACCGACCTCCTCACGATAAAGCGCGAGCTCGGCCGCATCAACGGAATCACCATAGGATTCTGCGGCGACCTCCGCTTCGGCCGCACGGTGCACTCCCTCATCAAGGCTCTCAGCCGCTATGAAGGCATAAAGGTGGTTCTCATCGCCCCCGACGAACTGCGCCTGCCCGACTACATCAAGCAGGACGTGTGCGAGAAATCCGGAATCCCCTACCGCGAGGTGAAGACGATGGACGAAGTGCTGCCCGAACTGGACATCCTCTATATGACCCGCGTCCAGAAGGAGCGTTTCCTCGACGAAGACGAGTTCGACCGCGTGAAGGACTGCTTCGTCCTCGACGCCGCGAAGATGGCCCTCGCCAAGAAGAAGATGGCCGTGCTTCACCCCCTCCCGCGCGTGAACGAGATTCTCACCGAGGTCGATGACGACCCCCGCGCGGCATATTTCCGCCAGGTGGAGAACGGCAAGTTCGTGCGTGAGGCCCTGATCTGCAAGCTGTTGGAGTGGAAGGACGACCCCGAGCACGGAATGCCCGCCAAGGAGGCTCCCGTGGAGGACCCCGCCCTGCACTGCAGCAATGTCAAGTGCATTACAAACAACGAGAAAGCGCCGCATCTGCTCCGCCGCTGCGACGACGGCACCCTGCGCTGCTGGTATTGTGATTCAAAAATAAAGTAAAAATCATATATTTGTGGTCATGAAAAATCACGAAAGAAAAGTCGGGACAGTGTCCCGCGGCATTCGTTGCCCCATAATCCGTGAGGGCGACAATCTTGCAGAGATCGTAACGGCAAGCGTCCTCGAAGCGGCTCAGGACGAAGGTTTCGGGATCCGCGACAGGGATGTCATCAGCATAACCGAAAGCATAGTGGCCCGCGCCCAGGGCAACTACGCCCCCGTCAGCGCCATCGCGAAGGACGTGTCGGCCAAGACCGGCGGGCAGACCGTGGGCGTGATTTTCCCCATCCTCAGCCGCAACCGCTTCGCAATCTGCCTTCGCGGCATCGCTATGGGTTGCAGGAAGGTGGTCCTGATGCTCTCCTATCCCTCCGACGAGGTAGGCAACGAGCTCGTGAGCATCGACAAGCTCGACGCCGCGGGCGTGAACCCTTATTCCGACGTCCTCACCCTCGAGCGCTACCGCGAGCTGTTCGGCGTGAACAGGCACGAGTTCACCGGAGTTGACTACGTGGAGTATTACGGCAGCCTCGTCAGGGAGTGCGGCGCAGAGGTGGAGATAGTCTTCGCCAACCGTCCCAGGACTATCCTTGACTACACCGACACCGTGATCACCTGCGACATCCACACCCGCGAGCGTACCAAGCGCATCCTCCGCGAGGCCGGCGCCAAGGTCGTCCTCGGGCTCGACGATATCCTGAACGCCCCCGTCGACGGCTGCGGCTACAACGAGAACTACGGTCTTCTCGGCTCCAACAAAGCCACCGAAGACACCATAAAGCTTTTCCCCCACCACTGCCAGCCCCTGGTGCTCGATATCCAGGAGCGCATCCTCGAGGCCACCGGCAAGCACGTGGAGGTAATGGTTTACGGCGACGGAGCCTTCAAGGACCCGAAGGGCAAGATCTGGGAACTCGCCGACCCTGTCGTGTCTCCCGCATTCACCGACGGTCTTCGCGGCACGCCCAACGAGCTCAAGCTGAAGTACCTTGCCGACAACGACTTCGCGGCCCTCAGCGGCTCCGAACTCCGCGAGGCAATCAGCAAGAGCATCAAGGCCAAGGAAGGCGACCTCAAGGGCCAGATGGCCTCCGAGGGCACCACGCCCCGCCAGCTCACCGACCTCATCGGCTCGCTCTGCGACCTCACCTCCGGCTCCGGCGACAAGGGTACGCCCATCGTCCTCGTCCAGGGCTACTTCGACAACTACACCAGCGAGTAGCCGGCAATCCGCGGGCTCACTTGATCACGCACATTTCAAGTTGAGTTTTGGTTTATAATGAGTATCTTTGCAGGAATGCAAAGATACTCGATTGTTTTATTCATATTCTCGACCATAGCGGCGCTGGCGCTGCTCTGCGCCGTCTTCCCGGAAGACGGGGTGAGCATCGGAAACGTACAGCTCAACTTCCCTTCGGTCAGCGACATCCTCACCGGGACCAGCGCTTCCGCGGCGGAGTCGCCGGAGGCACTGCTCGAGCGCAGGGCCAGGGCGGCGGAAGCGGGAAAGGAACGGTTTCTGGAATGGTTCGCGAACGACTCCGCGAGGTTCGACCTCCCGGGGGGCGACCTCACGTTCTTCGACCCTCTGTTCGAGGCCTTCGACAGGGCCGGGGAGGAGAAGGTGCGCATCGTCCATTACGGCGACTCCCAGCTTGAGGAAGACAGGATGACGGGCACTGTACGAAACGCCCTGCAGCAGAAGTTCGGAGGCGGCGGCGTGGGAATGCTGCCCATAAAGGAATACTTCACGCTGAACGAAGGCGAGGGCGCCACGGCGCAGCTGCCGTCATATATGGTGTTCGCCGACGCCGAGCACCGCGCCGGAAACAACCGCTACGGTCCGATGGGGCAGTTCACCCGCCTGGATTCCGCAATCACCGTATCCTTCTGGCCGATGAAAGGCAACAACGGAGCGGCCAAGTACTTCAACCGGATCACGCTTATTGCCGGCACCCCCGACGGAAGCCTTGGCGCGGCCTGCAGGAACTCCAAGGCCACCATAGCGCAGGGAAAGACCTACAGCCGCACGGTATTCGAACTGCGCGACAGCACCACCAAGGCCAGCCTGAGCCTCAGCGGCAAGGCCGACCTCTACGCTGTCCTGCTCGACAACGCCACCGGCATCTGCGTGGACAACGTGGCGATGCGCGGCTGCGCGGGCACAATCTTCACGGCAATCAGTTCCCACCAGCTCTCATCCTTCTACAGGGACGAGAACGTCAGGCTGATTATAATGCAGTACGGCGGCAACGTGGTGCCCTACGTGAAAACGGACGCTGCAATCTCGGACTACAAGGCTTCGGTTCAGAAGCAGATAAGGTATCTGCAGGGCCTGGCGCCGGATGCGCTCATAATCTTCATCGGCCCCTCCGATATGGCAACGAGCATAAAGGGGAAGCGGCAGACCTGGCCCCACCTCAAGCAGCTTACCGACAGCCTCAGGGCGGGCGTGACCCAGGCCGGAGCGGCATACTGGGACCTCTACGCCGCTATGGGCGGGGAGAACTCCATGGTGCAGTGGGTCAGCGCAAAACCGCCTCTTGCGGGCTCCGACTACATCCACTTCACGCCCCGCGGCTCGGAATTCGCCGGGCAGATGTTCAGCAACTCGCTGCTCTTTTATTATGACTACTACCGGTGGAGGAAGGAAAATGAAAATGAAAATGAAAAATAAGATTCTTGCCATCTTCCTTGCGGCGGCGGCCTGCCTGTGCGCAGGGGCGCAGACCCCGGGCGTCACGATAGCCACGGTCTCCATTACGGAAGAGCTTCCCGCCTGCGCCGACACCTCCCGGGCGGCGCTCCGCTTCCCCGGCAGCAGGGAGGCCCAGGACCTGTTCTACAGCAGGCTGGACTCGGTGATTGCAGGAACAAGAAAAAACATAAACATCTGGCACATAGGCGGATCCCACGTGCAGGCAGGGCATTTCCCTTACAGGATAATGGAGAATTTCTGTTCCATCGCGCCCGGGATGAAAGGCGACAGGGGCTTCATCTTTCCCTACCGCCTGGCAAAGACCAACTTCGACAAAAGCTTCACCACAACGACCACCGGGGAATGGGAGTGTCCCTTCCTCACCCGCCCCTCCAAACTGGAAAAACCCCGCTACGGAGTGACGGGATTCGGGGCCCGCACGGCCGACAGCACCGCCAGCGTGGCCTTCGGCCTGGGAATCAGCGCCGACACCTGCCGGAGTTTCAGCAGCCTCAGGGTCCTGGGCTACGGCTCGTCGGAGAGGGCCGTTCCCTATGTGGTGAGCGGCAAGGACACCCTGCGCCACAGGACCGACTCCCTGACTCAGAGTTTCGTCTTCGACCTTCCGGAGGAGACCGACTCGGTTCTGGTGGGCTTCAGCATCCCCGAGGGGGAGAACTTCGTCCTGAACGGCCTGCAGCCCGTTTCCGGCCGCAGCGGGATAAACTACTTTGCTTCCGGAGTGAACGGAGCCAAAGTCACTTCCTGGATCGACCAGTGCGAGGACCTGGAAAGGGACTTGCAGCTGGTGATGCCCGACCTGGTGATTTTCGGCCTGGGAATCAACGACTCCGCCTGCCCGAAGGGGGACTTCAAGCCGGAAAGGTTTAAGGACAACTACCGCCGCCTGATAGCCCTGATACGGCGCACCAGGCCCGACTGCGCCTTCATATTCATAACAAACAACGACAGTTACCGCTATGTGCGCAGGGGAATGACCTGGAATGAAAACGGGGCCGCGGTGCGCCGGGCCATGACCGAACTGGCCGAAGAGAACGGTGCCGCCGTCTGGGACCTGTACGGCATTATGGGCGGGGCGCACACCGTCCTGACCTGGAGGGACTGCGGGCTGGTCAAGAAAGACAAGCTGCACTTCACCAAAGAGGGCTACATGCTCCTCGGCGACCTTTTCTTCAACGCAATCGCAACCGACCACAACGACTCACGATGAACTGGCAGGCACTCACAGGATTCTTCCACCGGCTGTTCTCGTTCGACCCGAATTCGCCGCTGCTGTTCACCCAGTTCTACTTCTGGGCGTTCTTCGCGCTGGTGTATGCGGTCTTTGCCCTGATAGGGAGCAGGAGACTGCTTCGGAACGCGTTCCTGTTTTTCACGAGCCTGCTTTTCTATTACAAGACCAGCGGCCTGAGCGTGCTGATCCTTATTTTCGTAACCTGCTCCGACTTCTTCATCGCGCAGCGCATACACGCCGCGGAAGGGCGGAGGCGCAAACTCTGGCTGCTGCTGAGCATATGCATAGACCTGGGCCTGCTGTGCTATTTCAAATATGCCTATTTCTTCACCGATTTCGTGAACACGGTGTTCGGGACCGGATTCCGCGTGCACGACATCTTCGGGGAGGTCGGCAACGCCCTGTGCGGAAGGGAGCTGTTCGCCGTGGACAAGATAGTCCTCCCGGTGGGCATATCCTTCTTCACCTTCCAGGTAATAAGTTACTCGATGGACGTGTACCGCAGGGAGGTGGAGCCGGTGCGTAACATCCTGGACTTCGGCTTCTACGTGAGCTTCTTCCCGCAGCTGGTGGCCGGCCCCATCGTGAGGGCCAGCGAATTCATCCCCCAGCTCTACAAGCCCTTCCATCTGGGCAGGAAGCAGTTCGGGCTGGCCGTGTTCTGGATCCTCAACGGCCTTGCCAAGAAGATAATCCTCAGCGACTACATAGCCGTGAACTTCATCGACAGGGTCTTCGACAACCCCCTGCTGTACACCGGCTTCGAAAACCTCTGCGCCCTGTTCGGCTATTCCCTCCAGGTCTATGCCGACTTCTCGGGCTACACCGACATAGCCATAGGCGTGGCTATGCTGATGGGCTTCTACCTGCCCCAGAACTTCAATTCCCCATACAAGGCCTCCAACCCCCAGGACTTCTGGCGCAGGTGGCATATGAGCCTGAGCAGATGGCTCAAGTCCTACCTCTACATTCCCCTGGGAGGCAACAGGAACGCGACCTTCGGCACATACTTCTGGATTGCGCTGTTCGCGCTGATTGCCGTGGTTCTTAGCGGGCAGTGGGCGGTGTCGCTGATTTTCATAGGGCTTGCCGCGCTGCTGGGAATCATCGCCTTGATCAGGCCCGAAAGAAAGAAGAAGATAACCTCCAACATCAACCGCTTCATTACGATGCTGCTGGGAGGAATGTGGCACGGGGCCTCGTGGAACTTCATCATCTGGGGCGGCCTGAACGGCATAGGGCTGATAATCTACCAGTTCTGGAAGGATATGGCCTGGTGGTGCAGGATGCTCGTCGTGACCCTCTCGACGGGCGCCCTGGCCCTTCTTGCCGGGTTCGACCCCGCTCCGGTATGGAACATGCTCCTGGTGTGGATGTGCTGCATCTTCGCGGGAACCCTTGTGAGGTACGTTTATCATCTCTGCGGCGGACGGGGCTTCAAGGGGCTCGGCTACGTGTGGGGAGTGGCGCAGACCTTCACCTTCATCACCTTCACCCGCCTGTTCTTCCGCAGCGGTTCCAACCTCGACCCCGCCACGGCCAATCAGGAAGCCTGGCAGACGGCCCGCAATATGGTAAGGCAGATAGGCTCCTCCTGGGACATCTCCCTGATTCCCGACATCTGCGCCAACTACTGGAAGGTGTTCGCCCTGGTGATTGCGGGTATGGTCATCCACTGGCTGCCGGCAAGGTGGAAGAGGTGGTACCGCCTCAACTTCGCGATGCTGCCAGCGCCGGCCATCGGTGCTGCCGTGGTTATTGCGGTATTTATTGTATATCAGTTCATTACGGCCGACCTACAGGCCTTCATATATTTCCAGTTCTGATGAAAAAGATTTTATTTGCAGCCGCGGTGCTTCTCTCCGCGCTTTGGGGATGCTCCAAAGACGATTCCGGCAACGAAGGCCGGATCAACTACACGAGGATAGACCTCACCGACCCCATTCCCGCCGAAGGGGCCGATTACTACATTCCGGTGTCGAGTTCCTCCACCTTCTGGTTCAGATCGACCATAGGCGGAGAACGCGGAGACATCCAGACCGGACCCGACGCTCTCACCACCCACGATGGTCAGAGCTGCATCCTCTTCAAGGTGCCGGCGAACACGAGCTACGACGAGCGCAGCGTGAGTATGGCGGTGAGCCCCGACCAGAGCAGCTGGTACCAGGTGTTCAGCGGCAAGCAGAGCGGAGCCTCGGCCAGTTCCGACATTGCGGGAATCACCGACGCCTCGGCAACGGCCGCAGCAAAGAAGGTCTATGCCAAACTGAAGGAGCTCTACGGCCACGCCACCCTGACGGGCCTTATGGAAGGGGACACCTACCAGAGCAACGCCAACGGCGAGGCTCTGTACACCAAGACCGGAGCGCACCCTGCAATCGAGGGTTACGACCTGATCTTCCTGCAGTACGACCCCACACCGTCCAGCTGGAGCTGGACCATCAACTACAGCAACATCGAACCCGCGAAGGAGCAGTGGAACGCCGGCGGCCTGGTGCACTATATGTGGCACTGGAACGTCCCCCGCACAAAGGAGGACTGGGAAAAGGCCAAGAATTACCGGAGCAACGGCTACGACTTCGGCGGCTATGCCTTCTACTCCGAGAGCACCGACTTCAGCATCGCTCAGGCCCTGACCGAGGGAACCTGGCAGAACGACTTCATAATGGAGGACCTCGGGAAGGCCGCGGCAATTCTCAAACTCCTGCAGGATGCGGGGATAGCCGTCATCTGGAGGCCCCTGCACGAGGCTGCGGGCAACTATAACCTGTACGGAAAGAAGAACAACGCCTGGTTCTGGTGGGGCACCGGCGGCCCCGACCTCTGCAAGCAGCTCTGGAAGCTGATGCGCACCACCTTCGAGAAGGAATACGGGCTTCACAACCTCATCTGGGTGTGGACGCTGGACGTGACACAGGGCTGCGAGGACGAGTATTCCGACTGGTACCCCGGCGACGACTGGGTTGACATAATCGGAGTGGACATCTACGAAGACAACACAGGCGCCAAGACCAACCAGTACAAGGCGGCCCTCCAGCTGGGCGGAGGCCGCAAGATGGTGACAATCAGCGAATGCGGCAACATCCCCGACCCCGACAAGGGCGCGGCTGCCGGCCAGTTCTGGAGCTGGTTCACGGTCTGGGAGGGCGACTTTGCCTGCAACACCACGGCCTACTGGAAGCAGCTCACCTCAAGCAGCTATACCCTCACGCGCGAAGAGCTTGCACCCCTGTGGTAGAAAATCCGGGGAATTGAGTTATATTTGTATCATATGCAGGAGAATGTATTACAGCAGGCGCGGGCGCTCGCGGCGGAGGTCCTCAGGGACGAAATCCGCTACGACGGCACCCCCTTCTTCCAGCACCCCGACGGAGTGGCGCGCATAGTGTCGGACGAGGTCGGCCTGCCGGAATCCTGCCAGGTTGCAGTTTACCTGCACGAGGCCACCAGGGCGCACAAGGAAGTGGACATCAGCTCCTTCCCCGCAGACGTGCTGGAGATGGTGGACGGGCTGAACAAAATCTCCACGATCAAGCCCAAGGACACCCGCCTGGAGGCCGAGAACTACAAGAAACTCATAGTCCAGTACAGCACCGACCCCCGCGTGACGGTCATAAAGATTGCCGACCGCCTGGAGGTGATGCGCAAGCTGGGGATGTTCCCCTCGCGCTCCCGCCAGCAGAAGCTGCTGGAGACCCTGATGCTCTACATCCCCCTGGCCCATCAGCTTGGGCTGTACAATATGAAGCGGGAGATGGAGGACATCTACCTCAAATGGGCCGAGCCGCAGGAGTACAAGAACATCACCCAGAAGCTGAAGGCCACCGAAAAGGACCGGGAAAGGCTTTCGGCCGAGTTCATAGAGCCTCTGAAAATCAAGCTTGACTCAGAAGGCATAAAGTACAAGCTGAAGGTGCGCACCAAGAGCGCCTACTCCATCTACCGCAAGATGCAGGTGCAGGGCGTGCCCTTCGAGGGCGTGTTCGACGTGTTCGCGATAAGGTTCATAATAGACTGCCCGCCCGACCCGAAGACCGAGAAGGACCTCTGCTGGAAGGTGTATTCCCACGTGACCAGCGAGTACACCCCCGACCTGGGGCGCCTTCGCGACTGGCTCACCAACCCCAAGCCCAACGGCTATGAGTCGCTGCACATAACCGTGGCGAACAAGGACGGCAACGCGCTGGAAGTGCAGATCCGCACGAAGCGTATGGACGACGAGGCCGAGAACGGAGCCGCCGCCCACTGGGCCTACAAAGGAATCAGGCACGAGCAGACTATGGACAGATGGCTGAAGTCGGTGCGCTGGAACCTGGAGCACCCCGCCGACTTCAAGCCCGAGGACCTGCCCGAGCCGCCGGCCAGGGAGATATTCGTCTTCACCCCCACCGGGGAACTCAGAACCCTGTCTGCAGGGGCTTCGGTGCTGGATTTCGCCTTCTGCATACACTCCAACGTGGGCAGCCGCTGCACCGGAGGCAAGGTGAACGGCAGGACCGTCCAGATAAAGGAAAAGTTGAAGACCGGCGACGTCGTGGAGGTCCTGACCAGCAAGAACCAGAGGCCCTCGCGGGACTGGCTGAACTATGTGGTCACGTCCAAGGCCCGCGGCAAGATAAAGCAGGAACTGGACTTCGAGGAACGCAAGACTGCCGCCGAAGGCCGGGAAATCCTTGAGCGCCGCCTCAGGAACTGGAAGTTGGAGATGACCGATTCGATGATGGCGGAATTCATCAAATCGCACAAATTCCAGAGCGTACTGCCGTTTATGGCCGCCATCGCAAGGGAGGAAGTGGACCTCAACGAGATCAAGACCTTCATCCAGAAATACGAGGAGAACGAAGCCGCAAAGATAGAGGCGCTGCGCCAGGCCGAGACAGCCAAGGCGCTCCAGGGCGCCGACTTCAGCAGCAGCGGCGACGACATACTCGTCATCAACGCCAAGAACGTCAAGGGCCTGGAATACAAGATGGCCAAATGCTGCAACCCCGTGTTCGGCGACGACGTCTTCGGCTTCGTGACCCGATCCCAGGGCATCACTATACACCGCGAGAGCTGCCCCAACGCCTCCCGCTTGAAGGAAAGGTACGGCTACAGGGTGCAGAAGGTCGTGTGGCAGGATAATCCCGGTTCCGGCTCCTTCCAGGCCGGCATCAAGATAGAAACCGAGCCCGACCACGCGCTCCTGAGCAAGATAATGGACGTGATCACCCAGTTCAAGGCGTCCATCCGTTCTTTCAACGTGAGCGAGAGGGAGCACAACCACGCCGCCGAGTACCTCATTACGGCCAGGATCCAGGTGCCCTCGAACAGCGAGCTCGACAAAATAATCACCCTTATCGGCCGCCTGCCGAAGGTAAGCAAAGCTTACAGAGGATGAAGTTCATTCTGGAATCGGAGTACAAGCCCTCCGGCGACCAGCCCGAGGCCATTGCGCAGCTCACCGACGCCCTGAGCCGCGGGGTGGGTGACATTACCCTTCTCGGGGTGACGGGCTCCGGCAAGACCTTCACGATGGCGAACGTGATTGCCAACCTGCAGCGGCCGGCCCTGATTCTGAGCCACAACAAGACCCTCGCCGCCCAGCTTTACGGCGAGTTCAAGTCGTTCTTCCCCTCCAACGCGGTGGAGTACTTCGTGAGCTACTACGACTACTATCAGCCCGAGGCCTACATCCCCACCACCGACACCTACATAGAAAAGGACCTGAGCATCAACGACCAGATAGAGAAACTGCGTCTGAGCGCCGCCAGCGCCCTTATGAGCGGCCGGCGCGACGTAATAGTGATCAGTTCCGTGAGCTGCCTCTACGGTATCGGCAACCCGGCCGACTTCTACGCCCAGACCATAAAGGTGAAAAAAGGCGAGCGCCGCACCCTGACGGGGCTTCTCTACAAGCTTGTGGATGCCCTTTATTCCCGTACCGAGACCGACTTCAAGCGCGGCACCTTCCGCGCCCACGGCGACGTTGTGGACGTCTTCCTGGGCGGAGCCGACGAGGCCGTGCGCATAGAGTTCTTCGGCGACGAAGTGGACTCCCTGAGCCTCATCGACCCGGTGACCGGGGCCCACATCGAGGAACTGGACGAGGTGAGCATATGCCCTGCCACCAACTTCGTCACCACCAAGGAAAGGTCCGTAGCGGCGGTGAGCCACATCCAGGACGACCTCTGCGAGCAGATGGAATACTTCGAGAGGGCCGGACGCCCGCTGGAGGCCAAGAGGCTGAAGCAGAGGGTGGAATATGACCTGGAGATGATAAAGGAGATGGGCTACTGCCCCGGGATAGAGAACTACAGCCGTTACTTCGACGGCAGGAAGCCCGGCGAGAGGCCCTTCTGCCTGCTGGACTACTTCCCCAAGGACTTCGTGACCTTCGTGGACGAGTCGCACGTGACGCTCCCGCAGGTGCACGCGATGTTCGGCGGAGACCATTCCCGCAAGCAGGTGCTTGTGGAATACGGATTCCGCCTTCCCGCCGCCTCCGACAACCGCCCCCTGAAGTTCGAGGAATTCGAGCAGCTCACAGGCCAGAAAGTGTATGTGAGCGCCACGCCGGCCGACTACGAGCTCCAGAAGTCGGAAGGCCTCGTGGTGGAGCAGGTCGTGAGGCCCACCGGCCTTCTTGACCCGCCCGTGGAGGTCCGTCCCACACAGAATCAGGTCGATGATCTGGTGGAAGAAATCCGCAGGCGCTCCGAAGCCGACGAGCGCGTTCTCGTGACCACCCTCACAAAAAGGATGGCGGAGGAGCTCGACGAGTATCTGCGCAAAATCGGCGTCAGGGTGCGCTACATCCACTCCGACGTGGACACCTCCGAGCGCGTGGAGATAATAGAGGACTTCAAGAACGGCCTTTTTGACGTGCTGGTGGGAGTCAATCTCCTCAGGGAGGGCCTCGACATACCCTCGGTCTCGCTGGTGGCTATTCTGGACGCCGACAAGGAAGGGTTCCTGCGCACCGGCAGGGCCCTCACCCAGACGGCCGGCCGCGCCGCAAGGAACGTCCACGGCCTGGTCATAATGTACGCCGATTCCGTGACCCGCTCGATGGACGAGACCATTAGGGAAACCAACCGCCGCAGGCAGAAGCAGATGGAGTACAACGAGCTCCACCACATAACCCCCACCCAGGTCGAAACAAGACTGAACGTGCTGGCAAGCGAGCTGACCGGCTCTCCCGACGGCCGCAAGAAGGTGGACCCGCGCCTGGCTAACGGAACCACCGGCAGGGTGAGCGCCGCGAATTCCTACGACGACCCCACCTACATCCCCAACCCCTCGGACCTCGGCAAGGGGAGCATCTCCGTGGGCTTCGGCCACGACTCGAAGCGCGGCGAAGGGGCCGCGTTCAGGGACGGGAAAGTCACCGCAGACCTTGCCGCAGTGCTGCAGGACCCCGTCATTCGCTCAATGAGCCGGGCCCAGATAGAAAAGATGATAGAAGACGACCGCAGCCGGATGAAGAAATCGGCAGCGGAGCTGGACTTCAGCCAGGCGGCCCGCTACCGCGACGAGATGTGGGCCCTGCAGGAATATCTCAAAGTCTGGAAAGACTGATCACTTCTTCTTTTTTGCGGCGGAGCGGCGGTTGAGTTCCGCCCTGAAGGCCGACGCGTTCGCATTGTGCTGAATCAGGTTCTTTGCAAAGGCGTGGGTGCCGCTGAAGTCGGCGTTGGCGCAGAAATACAGGTTGCCGTCGGCGCCCGGGGTATCGGTCCCGTTGCCGTAATCGGCGTTCAGCACGGCCAGGAGAGCCGCCTTGGTGGGAACGCAGATGGGGCCGGGAGGAAGGCCTCTGTACTTGTAGGTGTTGTAGGGGGATTCGACCTGAAGATGCCTGTTAAGCACTCTGTTGAGCTTGTAATCGAAGCAAAAGGCCACGGTAGGGTCGGCCTGAAGGGGCATCTGTATGGCCAGACGGTTCAGGTACACTCCCGCAACCTTGGGCATCTCGGGCTCGTAGTTGGTCTCGCCCTTGACTATCGATGCGAGGGTGCTGACCTGCTGCCTGCTCATTTTCAGGCGCCGGGCCTTGGCCACGTTCTCCTCGGTCCAGAATTCGTCCCAGGCGGCCTTCTGCCTGTCGAGAAGAACCTCGACGGAGTCGGTCCAATACACGTCGTAGGTGTCGGGTATGAGGAGGGAGAAGGCGGTTGCCGAACTGAAGCCGTACTTTCCGAGAAGGGCGTCGTCGCAAAGGGCCTTGTGGACGGTGGCGGAGTCCAGAAGCATCTGGCTGGCTATCTTTGCCGCGATGTTCGCCTTTATGCGCAGGTTGCCGCTCAGGGTGAGCTTGACCGGGGTCTGCCAGCCGTTATTGAGCATTCGCGCCACGTAAACGCTTGAATTGCCGGCACTTATGGTGTAATGGCCGGGCTTGAGGTACGAGGCCACGTCCTTGGCATCGAAGCTGCGCTCGAGGCTTTTTCGGCTGAGTACCGCCGTCTTGGCGCAGATGAGGTCGGTCACCTCGGAGAGTCCGGCGCCGGGATAAACATAAATTTCGGCCCCCTGGCTGAAGTTGGACAATTTGTTGTCTCTGAGCCAGTTCCAGCCCAGCGCACCGCACAACGCGAGTGCGGCAGCAACTGCAATCCATACAAGGAATTTCTTCATTTAGCGGAGAATTATGGTGTCGCCCTCCTGGGGCTCGAAGTCTTTGGTGAATCCGTTAAGGCGGCGCAGAGCCGACTCCTTGACCCCGAAGCGCTGGCCGATTTCCCGGATGGTGGTGACCTCGTCGGGGCCGAGGATGTATTTTTCGACTCCCTTGGCGGCCTTGTTCTTCTTGGCCTGAAGGTAAACTACGGTGCCGGGGTCGAGCCTGGTGTCCTGGTCAAGGTCATTGTAATGGAGCAGCTCCTTGCGGAAAAGATTGTTGGCAAGGGCTATGGATTCGTAGGTCTCGCCGTCGGCGGCATACACGAACGGAACACCGTTCTGCTCGTACACGGGCCGGCCCATAGGAAAGTTGTGTTCTTCGCGGATGTTGCCGTCGAGTTCGCGGGGGGTCTCGAGGGCGTGGGGCGAGGGCTTGACAGTCTTCTCGCTGTCTTTCTGGAGGCCGCCGTCGTATTTGGTGAGGTCGTATTCCTCAATTATCTGTATCAGCTTCACGGCATAGGAAGGGTCGGTGGCGTAACCCGCCGCCTTGAGCCCGCGGGCCCAGCCCTTGTAGTCGGTGATCTTGAGGTCGAAGAGGCTCTTGTACCTGTCCTGGTAGCGCAGGAAGTCGGAGTGGTCGCGGAAAGACTCCGAAGCGTCGGAGTACACTCTGAAGCATTCCCCCTTCACGTTGTCGTCGTAATAGGTCCTGGCGCCCTTCCAGTCGTTGTGGCACTTGATTCCGAAGTGGTTGTTGAACTCGGAAGCGAGTTCCGACTCGCCGTAGCGCGACTCCAGGAAAGCCTGCGCGAGGGTGACGCTGGCCGGAATTCCGGAACGCTGCATCTCCTCGACCGCCAGGGGCGCGAATTTCTCTATATACTTTTCCTGCGGGGTCTTGTCCGATGCCGGAAGCAGGAGAGCCGCCGCAGCAAGAAGTGTCAACATCATTTTCATAACCGCGAATATACGATTATTTCGTCAGATTGTGAACTCTTCGAGGTCGCCGGCCGCAAACGTGGCGGGGAAAACGGCCCGGCATTCGGCAAGGAACGCTTCGAAGTCGGTGATTCTGGAACTGTAATGCCCCACGACCAGACGCCCGGCGCCGGCCTCGAGGGCACATTGCGCGGCCTGGGCCGTGGTGCTGTGGAAACGCGCCGCCGCCTTGTCGGCCATATCCGTCTGATAGGTGGCCTCGTGATAGAGGAGGTCCACTCCCCTGACCCACTGAGGCAGCTGCGGGAAAGGAGCGGTGTCGGAGCAGTAGGCGTACGACTTGGCCTTGTAGGCGGGATTCTCCAGGCGATGGCGTTCGGTCACGGTTTCGTCGAACCTGAAGCCGTAGCACTCTATCTTGTGGTTCAGCGGGAAAGCGCTCACGGTAAGGCACTTGGATGTGTGGACGATTTCAGGAGCCTTCATCGAAAGGGGATGGAACGCGATTTCGAAATTGTCGTCGGAGCCGAAGTATTTCCTGTAGAAGCCAAGGACCCCCCCGAGGGCGGCGGGACCGTAGATGTCGAGGACACCGCTGCGGCCGTACATCGCCATCGAGTTAAGGAGGCCGAAGAGGCCGAAAAGATGGTCGCCGTGGATATGGCTTATGAATATGGCCTCGACCTTTGCAAACGACAGATGGGCGCGCCTCATCTGCTGCTGGGTACCCTCACCACAGTCGATAAGGAACAAGCGCCCGTTTGCAGCAAGCATATGGGCGCTGGGGTTCCTATCAGAAATGGGCATGGCCGAAGCCGTGCCCATTGTCGTAAGAGTAAAATTCATAAGGGGGATTACTCGCCTTTCTCGAGCTTCTCCTTGAGGGCTGCAAGAGCGTCGATGTCGCCAAGGGTGGTCTTCTCGACGTTGGTGTTGACCTTCTTGATTGCCTTCTTGGTGTTCTCGACCTCGGCGGCTGCGGCCTTCTCCTTGACCTCTGCGTAGGTGCGCAGGTGGCTGACGAGGATGCGGCGGGTGCTGCGACGGAGCTCGACTACCTTGAAGCTGAGAGTCTCGCCGGCAACGGCCTGCTTGCCGTCTTCCTTGACGAGCTCGCGGTTGAACGCGAAGCCTTCCGCATCTCCCTCGAGGGTGATGTTGGCGCCCTTGTCGGTGATGGAAGCGACGGTACCCTCGACGGTGGAACCAACGGGGAACTTGGCCTCTATCTCATCCCAAGGGTTGGGAACGAGCTGCTTGTGACCGAGGCTGAGCTTGTGGTTGGCCTCGTCGAAGTCGAGGATCTGAACGTCGATGACGTCGCCTGCCGCAACAACCTCTGAAGGGTGCTTGATCTTGTTCCAGCTGAGGTCGCTGATGTGAACGAGGCCCTCTACGCCGTCCTCAAGCTCGGCGAACACGCCGAAGTTGGTGGTGTTGCGGACGGTAGCCTTGTGCTTGCTGCCCACGGGGTACTTGGCGCGGATGTTCTCCCAAGGGTTCTCGGTGAGCTGCTTGAGACCGAGGCTGATCTTGCGGTTCTCGCGGTCGATGAGGAGGACCTGAGCCTCGACGTCGTCGCCGACCTTGAGGAATTCCTGAGCGCTGTGGAGACGGGGGCTCCAGGACATCTCGCTCACGTGAACGAGACCCTCGACACCGGGCTCGATCTCGATGAATGCGCCGTAATCGGTAACGAGGATGACCTTGCCGCTGACCTTGTCGCCGACCTTGATGTTCTCGTCGAGCTTGTCCCAGGGATGGGGAGTGAGCTGCTTGAGACCGAGGGCGATGCGCTTCTGCTGCTCGTTGAAGTTGAGCACGACCACGCGGATCTTCTCGTCGAGGGTGACGATCTCCTCGGGATGGTTGACGCGGCCCCAGCTGAGGTCGGTGATGTGAATGAGACCGTCCACGCCGCCGAGGTCCACGAACACGCCGTAGTTGGTGATGTTCTTGACAACGCCTTCGAGGATCTGGCCCTCTTCGAGCTTGCCGATGAGCTCGGCGCGCTTTGCTTCCTGCTCGGCCTCGAGGAGTGCCTTGTGGGAAACGACGACGTTGCGGAATTCCTGGTTGATCTTGACGATCTTGAAGTCTATGGTCTGATTGACAAACTGGTCGTAGTCACGAATGGGTTTGATGTCGATCTGGGAACCGGGGAGGAAGGCCTCGATGCCGAATACGTCGACGATCATGCCGCCCTTGGTGCGGGTCTTCACGAAACCCTTGACGATCTCGTCGTTCTCGAAAGCCTCGTTGACGCGGTCCCAGGACTTGAGTGCGCGGGCCTTGCGGTGGCTGAGCACGAGCTGGCCTTTCTTGTCCTCTGCGTTCTCGACGTAAACTTCGACTTTGTCGCCAACCTGGGGCTCGTCCTCGCAACGGAACTCGGAGATGGATATCACACCCTCGCTCTTTCCGCCGATGGTAACGACAACCTCACGCTTGTTGACGGATGTCACTTCGCCCTCGACAACCTCGTTCTCCACAACCTTGGAGAGGGTCTTGTCGTAGGCCTCGTTGATTTCTTCCTTGCCGGCGGCACCGTAGATGTCTCCGCCTTCAAAGGCCTCCCAGTCAAACTCTTCGGGAGCTACGGAAGCATTGAGCCTCCTGTTTTCAATTTTAGTTTCTTCCATAATTTTTAAATAAAGCAAACTAGTAGTTGAACAATATGTTTTGAGCCTCACCGGAGCAAAAAAAGCGCGCCGGAATTTTTGGCGCGCAAATTTAGATAAATATTTCTGATTTTCAAATATTTATTGTTTTAATCGACGGGCGGGTTGCGGAAAGCGAAGTCGGCATAGTTCCACCCTTCGGCCTCGTACACGGGCACGAGCGCGGCGGCGACGCGGCCCGCGAAGTCCTCGTAAGAAGTGCGGCCGGATGCGTTCCAGGCCACTTCGCACAGGGCCGCCATTCTGGGCAGCTCGCGGAACTCCACGCCGTCGAAGGTGGGGACGTATTCCGTCCACATATTAGCCTGGATGCCGCGTATGTGGGCCTTGACGGAGTCGTCGAGGTCTTCATAAGGGTCGAACCTGTAAACCTGCCTGAGGTTGAGATGGCCGCCGATGCTGAGCGACTCGCCGTTCTTCTCGGGGTCTCCGGTCTGGTAGAAGTCGAAGTAGAAGTTGGTGGTAGGGGCCATTATGACGTCGTTGCCGAGGGCCGCGGCGGTCTTTCCTCCCTGGGGCCCGCGCCAGCTCATCACCGTGGCGGTCTGGGAGACGCCTCCCTCGAGGATTTCGTCCCAGCCTATGATCTTGCGGCCCTTGGAGTTGAGGTACTTCTCCACCTCGTTCACGAGCCAGCTCTGCAGCTGGGCCTCGCTCCCGTAGCCCATCTGCTTCTTGAGAGCCTGGCAGTCGGGGCAATGGCACCAGCGGTCGCGCGGGGCTTCGTCGCCGCCGATGTGAATGTACTCGGAGGGGAACACCTCGCAGACTTCGTCGAGGACGTCCTTGAGGAACTGCAGCGTGCCGGGTTTTCCGACGCAGAAGATGTCGGGGAAGACGCCCCATTCGCCGATGACCTTGTAGGGGCCTCCGGTGCAGCCCAGCTCGGGGTAGGCGGCAAGGGCGGCGGTGGCGTGGCCGGGCATCTCGATTTCGGGAATGACGGTGATGAAGCGCTCGGCGGCGTAGGCCACCACATCCTTCATCTCCTCCTGGGTGTAGAAGCCGCCGTAGCGGATTCCGTCGAACACGTTGTCGGGGCTGAACTCCTTGGTGGCGTGGCCGACGAGGGTGCCGTCGCGCCAGGCTCCGACCTCGGTGAGGCGGGGGTATTTCTTGCTCTCGAAGCGCCAGCCCTGGTCCTCGGTCAGGTGCCAGTGGAAGACGTTGAGCTTGTGGACGGCGCAGATGTCGATGAACTTCTTCACTTCGTCAACGGTCCAGAAATGGCGGCAGCAGTCGAGGTGGGCGCCGCGGTAGCCGAATTCGGGCTTGTCTTTGATCAGGACGCGGGGAATCCCGGCCTCACCGCCCTGGGAGGCAATCTGCGAGAGGGTCTGGCGGGCATAGAAGACGCCGGCCTCGGACCCTGCCTCTATCTTGATACGGGAGCCGCGGGTGTCGAGGACGTACTCCTCGGCGCCCAGAGAAGAATTGATGCTTGTCTGCGCCTTGTCGGGGGCGCAGGTGCAGAATCCGCTGAACTGTTCCAGGCTCTGCGGAAGGGGAACTACGGCCACGGTGGGTTCCACGGGGGCGTTGCGCCCGCAGGCCGCGAGCAGGAGAGCCGCGGCGATTATTGCTGATTTTCTCATTTTATGTTGAATTTTACGCTTGTGCGGATGTCGTCAGAAGCGGAGCCCACCCGGGCGATGAATTCGCCGGGCTCGAGCGTCCAGCAGTGCGCGGCCTCGTCGAAGAAGGCAAGGTCGGAGGCGCTGACCTCAAGTTTCACGGTCTCGGTCCGGCCGGGGGAAATCATCACCTTGCTGAAGGCCTTGAGTTCCTTCACGGGCCTCTCCACGCTGCATTCGGGATCGGTCACATAGAGCTGGACGACCTCGGCTCCGGCGCGGGTTCCCACGTTGGTGACGGGAACGGTGACGGTGATTCTGTCTTTGCTCACCTTGGCCGTGGCCTGCCCGTATTCGAAGGCGGTGTAGCTCAGGCCGTGGCCGAAGGCAAAGAGCGGCTCGATGCCGCGGGACTCGAACCAGCGGTAACCCACGAAGACGCCTTCGTCGTAATAGCTCTTCCCGTAGTTGGGGAACTCGCGGCCCTCGAAGTGGGCGGGGCTGTCTTCAAGCCTCGCGGGGAAGGTGAAGGGCAGTTTGCCGGAAGGGTTCACCTCGCCCCAGAGCACGTCGGAGAGGGCGTGGCCGGCTTCGGAACCGCCGTACCAGGCCTGCAGCACGGAAGGAACGGTCTCCAGCCAGGGCATCGCAACGGCGTTGCCGCTGACCAGCACCACCGCAAGATTGGGGTTGACCGCCGCAAGTTCCGATATCAGGGCGTCCTGCCCGTAAGGAAGGTCCATCGACAGGCGGTCGGTTCCCTCGCAGTCCTGGTGGCCGTCTTTGTTCAGGCCGCCCACAAAGATGACAAGGTCGGAGACGGCCGCGGCGGCAAGGGCGTCGGCGAGGAGCTGCTGCGCGCTGCGGGAATCCTCTAGGCCTCCCGTTGCAAGGCCGTCCTGCACGGTCCTGGCAGAGCCCACATAACCGCGCTCATATGCCACTTCCACTCCGCTGCCGGCCCTTTCGGAAATGCCCTGCAGGGGGCTGATTTCGTGAAGGGTCTTAAGAGAGCTCGACCCTCCGCCCACGGTCATGGGCTTGATGGCGTTCTCTCCCACGACGAGTATCTTCTTCACCTCCGGCCCTACGGGAAGGAGGCCGCCGTCGTTCTTAAGGAGGACCATACCTTCGGCCGAGATTTTCCTTGCCGCGGCGAAGTGCTCTTCGGACCCGATGAAGCCTGTGCCCTTGCCGCTGCGCATCGAGGTGCGCATCATAAGGCGGAGGACCCTGCGGCAGCGGTCGTCGAGGAGCTGCTCAGAGGCGCGGCCGTCGCGAAGGCGCTCCAGGTACGGGAAGGCCAGATGGTACGCATCATATGCATTGTTGCTCACGGTCAGGCCGTCGGTGCCGGTGCCGAATTCGAGGTCCAGGCCGGAGTCGGCGGCCTCATCGTCGTCGTGCACGGCGCCCCAGTCGCTTATCACGGCGCCGTCGAAGCCCCATTCCTGTTTGAGGATGCGGCGGGTGAGCAGGGTGTCCTGGCTCACGTGGCGGCCGCGGAAGTAGTTGTAGCTGCTCATCACCGACCAGGCACCGCCCTCCTGCACCGCGGCCTTGAAGGCGGGCAGGTATATCTCATAGAGGGCGCGGTCGGAGAGGTCAACGTCGGTGTCGTGCCGCCAGGTCTCCTCGTTGTTGAGGGCAAAGTGCTTGACGCACACGGCAACTCCGTTCTTCTGCACCTCCTGCACATAGGGGACCACCATCTTCGACGAGAGGAACGGGTCCTCGCCCATATACTCGAAGTTGCGGCCGTTGAGCGGGGTGCGGTAGATGTTCACTCCGGGGCCCAGAAGCACGTCCTTGCCCCTGTAGAGGGCCTCCTCGCCTATGCTCTTGCCGTAAAGCGCCGCAAGGGAAGGGTCCCAGCTGGCGGAGAGGCTGGTGAGGGCGGGGAAGGCGACGATGCTGTCGTTGGTCCAGTTAGCGGTATTCCATTCGTCCCACAGGACCTCGGCGCGGATGCCGTGGGGCCCGTCGGTGCACCACAGTTCGGGGATTCCCAGACGGGGCACGCCGGCGCTGCTGAACTTGCTCTGCGCGTGAAGAATCTTCACCTTTTCCTCCAGGGTCATCCGGCCGAGGGCGTCGTCGATGCGGGCCTCGAGGTCGGCTGATTCGTCGAGATAAAGCGGTTTGTCGGTGTTCCGGGGGCCGCAGCAGGCGGCCACGAGAGCCGCAATGGCGGCAAGGGTCAGAATCTTCTTCATATTACGGTTTGAAAGGTGTACGGTTCACTATGGAGCGGCCGAGGGTCAGGGCGTCGGCGTACTCGAGGTCGTCGCCGAATCCCAGGCCGCGGGCGAGGGTGCTGACCCGGCAGCCGGTATGGGCAATCTGGCGGTAGATGTAAAATGCGGTGGTCTCCCCCTCGACGTCTCCGCTAAGGGCCAGGATCACTTCCGGGGCGGTCTGCGCCGCCTCGAGCCTCTCCACCAGCTGCCTGATGGTGAGGTCAGAAGGGCCCACTCCGTTGATGGGAGAGATTATGCCGCCGAGCACGTGATAGACACCGTGATACTGGCCCGTGGCCTCGATGCTCATCACGTCCCGCACGCTCTCCACGACGCAAATGGTGGAATGGTCGCGGGAAGAGTCGGCGCAGATCGAGCAGGTATCGCCGTCCGAGACCATCATACAGCTGTTGCAGTAGTGGACGTCGGTGGCAAGGCGGTCTATGGCCGAGGCGAAGTGGCGTATGTTCTCGGCGCTCTGGCCGAGCAGATGCAGGGCCAGGCGCAGGGCGCTGCGCGACCCCACTCCCGGCAGGGAACTTATCGCTTCCACGGCTTCCTGCAGCGTCTTAGAGGGATATTTGTTGTCCTGGGGCATAATTGATTTCACAAAGATAGTTTTTTTTCACCGAAAAAAGTTAACTTTGCGCGCCGGCTTCTCCGTGACGTCGGCTAACCCGTGAATATTAACCCCTTCCGACAAAATGCCGGGACACAGCAGGAAGGCAGAATGATCAAGATTTTCTACAGACTCGGCAGCGGGATAGCATCCTGCCAGTCTCAAACGGAGTTTGCCACTATCGGCAAAGAAAACGTCCTCTGGATAGACCTCCTGAGCCCTTCGGGAGATGAAAAGAGGGCGGTTGAAGCGTTCCTTGGAACAGAAATTCAAAGCAGGGCCGAAGCCGAAGAAATCGAGAGTTCCTCCCGTTTCTACGAGGAGGGGCGGGCCATCTTCGCCAACACCAACTTCCTCTCCCCCGCCGGAGACGAGATGGAGATGGAGACGGTCTCCTTCATCCTGACCGACGGGATAATCACCACCCTGCGGGAAATCCCCATCCGTTCCTTCAACACCTTGCAGCTCAAACTGCAGGCAAGGCCCGAACTGTTCCCCGACGGGTTCACCGTCTTCGTGGAGATAATGGACAAGCGAGTCGACCTCGACGCCGACATAGTGGAAATCATCTCCAAGGACGTGTCGCAGTTCAGCAAGCGCATCAACCAGAAGGAAGACATCAACGAGGAATTCCTCCTGGACATCAACCAGCTGCAGGAAAACGCGATGATGGTGCGGGAGAACATCGTGGACAAGCAGCGCCTCATATCGAACATCCTCAAGAGCAAGTTCTGCCCCAAGACCGGCGACAACCGCGAGGACCTGAGCGTGATCCTGCAGGACATCTCCTCGCTGATCAACCATATCAACTTCGCCTTCGAGAGGCTCGAGTACCTTCAGGACACCGTTCTGGGAATCATCAACCTGGACCAGAACAACATAATGAAGATTTTCACCTTCGTGTCCCTGCTCCTTATGCCTGCCACCCTGGTGGCCAGCTTCTACGGAATGAACGTCACCCTCCCGCTGGCCGACAAGCCCTGGGCCTGGGGCGGCATCTTCCTCCTGATGCTTATGCTCGTGGTGGGCATCTGGCTCCTCTTCCGGCACAGGAAAATGTTGTAAATCAAAATATTGCAAAAAATGCACACCCGCAGCCAATCTGCAGGTGTGCAATTTTTTTAGGGATTCACCGCGGACTAACGGGCCTTGCCGTTGGAACCGAGGACGTTGATAATCTTGTGGACGTACATCTTCTTCATCTCCTCGCGGGCGGGCTTGAGGTACTGGCGGGGATCGAAGTGGCTGGGATTCTCAGCAAGATGCCTGCGGATTGCACCGGTCATTGCAAGACGGGAGTCGGAGTCGATGTTGATCTTGCACACGGCGCTCTTGGCGGCCTTGCGGAGCTGCTCCTCGGGGATGCCGACGGCGTTGGGAAGATTTCCGCCGAACTGGTTGCACATATCGACGTATTCCTGGGGAACGGAAGACGAGCCGTGGAGAACGATGGGGAAGCCGGGGAGCTTCTTCTCGATGGCCTTGAGGACGTCGAATGCCAGCGGGGGAGGTACGAGGCGGCCGGTCTGAGGGTCACGGGTGCACTGCTCGGGGGTGAACTTGTATGCGCCGTGGCTGGTGCCGATGGATATTGCGAGGGAGTCGCACTTGGTCTTCTTGACGAAGTCGATGACCTCTTCGGGCTTTGTGTAGTGGGAGACGGCGGAGGAAACCTCGTCTTCAACGCCGGCCAGGACACCGAGCTCGGCCTCGACGGTGACGTCGAACTTGTGTGCGTAGTTCACAACCTTGCGGGTGAGCTTGACGTTCTCCTCGTAAGGGAGGGCGGAACCGTCGATCATGACGGAAGAGAAACCGAAGTCAACGCAGCTCTTGCAGGTCTCGTAGCTGTCGCCGTGGTCGAGGTGAAGAACTATCTGGGGCTTCTTCCAGCCAAGTTCCTTTGCATACTCGACTGCACCCTGTGCCATATAGCGGAGGAGAGTCTGGTTGGCGTAGTTGCGTGCGCCCTTGGAAACCTGGAGGATGACGGGAGACTTGGTCTCGGCGCTGGCCTGGATGATGGCCTGCAGCTGCTCCATGTTGTTGAAATTGAATGCGGGAATGGCATAGCCACCCTTGACGGCCTTTGCAAACATCTCACGGGTGTTGACGAGGCCAAGTTCTTTAAAAGAAACCTTCATAAGTATATAATTAAAATCTAACTTTCGGCAAATCACGCAAAATTAACTATTTTTGCGGAAATAGCAACCTATCCTCCCTGATGTAATGAAGAAAATACTGTCCGCAATCCTGCTGCCGCTCGCCGCGGCCTGTAGCGCCGATTTCACGCTGACCCCCGCTCCGGGAGCCCAGGAAGCCAACATCGACACCCGTATCACCATCACCTTCAAGCAGGCTCCCCAGAAGCCCGAATCCGGCTTCGTCCGCATATTCGATGCAAAAACCGGAGAGGCCGTGGACAGCCTGGACCTCAGCATCCCTGCAGGTCCGCTCGAGCCCCGCACCTACTCGCCCGACTGCGACTACACGAAGGTCCCCTACGACTATTCGCCGCGCACGTTCATCCCGACCAACCGCAATACGGTGCCCGGCACGCCGTCCGGGACCGCGGAGCCGAATCCGCCCTGTTACCAGCTCAACATAATCGGAGGGTTCACGGACGCCTTCCACTTCCAGCCCGTGCTGCTGCGAGGCAACAAGGCCATAATCTGCCTGCACAACAACGTGCTGGAGTACGGCCACAGCTATCGCGTGGAGATTGACGGGAGCGTCTTCGGGCGCAACATCCCCGCCTGGGAGTTCAGCACCAAGGCGCAGGAGCCCGAAGATGTGCACAATCTCACCGTGGACTGCCGCGGCGCGGGCGACTTCGACACCGTGCAGGGCGCGCTGGACGCGATAAAGGACGCCGATAGCGTAAAGACCACCGTCACCGTGATGCCGGGCGACTACGAAGAGATTGTCTATGCCCGATGCAAGCGCAATCTCGAAATCCGCGGTCTGCAGGGCCGCAGGGACGACACGCGCGTGCACTACGCCAACAACGAGGTATTCAATCCGCACCCCCTGAGCGTCAAGAACAACGAGAAGGAGGGGGCTTTCCCCTACCGCCGCGCCGCGTTTGCGCTGGACCACTGCAACGACATAGTGCTCAGGGATATCACGATTGCGACCGATTCGCTCGGGCAGGCCGAGGGGCTGCTGCTAAACAGCGAGCGTGCGGCTCTGTACAACGTGCATATAATCGGCGACGGCGACGCCCTGCAAGCCAACGGGAGCGTGTATCTGGAGGAATGCGAAATCGACGGAGGCTGGGACGCCATCTTGGGCCGAGGGTCGGTTTACCTGTACCGCTGCGCGTTGCGCAACTGGGGCGGCCCGTTCACCTGGGTGCGGAATTTCGCTCCCGCGCACGGCGACGTCTTTGTCGAATGCACCTTCGAGAGCAAGGGGGAAACGCCCATAGACTACGGCCGCAGCCGCTCGAACCACGGCAGTTCCTACCCCGACGCCGAGGTGGTCGTGATCGACTGCAAAGTGAAGAATCTGCTGCCCGAAGGCTGGAGTGCGCTCGACGAGCCCACGCAGAAGATGTTGGAATTCAACACGCGCGACCTGGACACCGGCGAGCCTGTCGACGTCTCGCTGCGCCACCCCATCTCACGCCAGCTGGACCCCGTCGCCGACTCCGCCCTCATCGACTTTTACCGCCACCCGGAGAATGTGCTGGGGGGATTACCCAAGTCCCCGGAAAACGAATCAACCCGGGATGCCGGGCTCCTGTAGGAGTCACCACTCAGAAAGTCAAGCGTCTGCTTGACTTTCTTCGTTTTGAGGGGTGCTCCGTCCCCCCTTACCCGCTCACATCTCTTCATTCCGGTGCGTCAGGAGGCCTTCCTGCACCATTTTGGCAATTTTCAGCTCATTCCGGTGTGCCAGGAGGCCTTCCTGCACCATTTTTGACATTTCAAAGTCAATTGGGTGTGTCAGAAGGCCCTATCGCACCATTTCATAGGCTGGCAGCCAACCGTCTGACTGCGCCCTGGTGCTCCCAGAGCGATGTGTTTTCTCAGATTGTGGGCCAAGGCAACAAGACCGAACTCAACTTCGACCTTAACGTTTGACTTCAACTTGAAGCGCTTGAAGCCGTGACCCCACTTGGTGTCTCCGAAGACAGCTTCGGGTTCTATGGGCCTGTCAGGGGCTCCTTTGTAGCACATCCCACGCAACGGACAGCTCGTGCAGTTCTGTGCGCGGTATCTGCTTATTGTAGATTCATATCCGAGGTCTGATCGTGATTTGACATCTCCGATGTGCTCCATATGTTGGCCCATCGGGCACACAAAGTAGTTCTCCTCGGCATTATAGTACATCTGAGTTTTACAATTTTTTGTACTAAGAAGTCTGTTTCTCGACTTTGGGCTTGCGTGGACGGCCGGGGCCGCGCTTGACAGGCTTGGCTTTGGAGACGTAGACCGGGGCGCAGAAGTCGGGGATGTCGAAGCCGAAGGCCTCGCAGATTTTCACCTGATTGCCGACGAACGGCGTGACGAACTTCATCCTGCCGGTGTGCTCGATGTTTGTATTATTCCATACAAGGCCCGTTCGACCGGAATCCAGTCAAGACTCCTCCTTCAGCAGCTTCGGGTCGATGAACATCTCGTTGTTCAGGGCGTAGAGGAAGATCATCGATTGATTGCCGAACATTGAGCCCGACCGGTGGAGAATCTCGCAGAGGATGAGGTTCTCCAGCAGGCACAGGTCCTCGGTGTTCGGGCTGTCCTGCCAGTGGCGGAGAATCGTGTTCATACACTTTACCCTCATCATATCGAAGTAGTTGTTGGGGATGACTGCGAAGGACGATATTGCCAGGTGGTCGGCCTGCACGTGGGCCCGCCAGGAAATCCAGGCCTCCAGGAGGTACCTGGTGTACAGGCCTGATTCTAGAATCTCACCGAGAAGGACGGTGCCGTCATATCCCCGCGACTTGACGTACTCCAGGGCGAGGATGGTCCTCCGGTCGATATCGGTCTCGCACTCGATCTGCGCCTTCAGAGAGTCCAGCTGTCTTTCGGTGAGTTTGGTCCCGCTGCCAGCGAAGTTCACGGCGATGAGGCTGCCGATCTCGGGAACGAAGCACGCCTTGTCGTACCATTCCCAGAATCCAGCCTTGAAGCTGTCCAGCTGTTCTTCGGTGACGAGAGTCGGAAGGGTCTGGAAGCCGTCGATGTATTTCACTTCCGCCGCATAGAAATCGGTGCCTTCCTCGCTACGGCCGTTGAAGTCCCGGAACGCCCGAAGGAGTTCTGCCGCTTTCCCGGCGTCGTACTTTTCGGGGAGCATCTTCCTTATGAACTCCGCGTCCACTTCCGGCTGGGCGGTCTTCACCCAGCGGAGGGTGTCCTGCAGGGTGAGCCCGCTTCCTTCGCAATCTTCGGCCGAGGATACCCTGCAGAACCACTCATAGCCGTGAAGGACCCGGTTAAAGAGGCTAATGTAGTTGTAGCGACGGGTGGCGGTGCGTACCGTGGGACAATCCCTGAGGCCGGGCTCGCGGACGAAGAAGGCCTTGCCGGTAGGAGTCATCTCGTACTCGAAGCACTCGCAGGAGTCCGGCACCGATGCCATTATCCCCTCGAAGGAGGTGAGCGTCTGTTCGCACAGCCGGTGCGACTCGCCCGTGGCCGGTGCGACGGAGATGGAATCCGTCTTGACTGCGAGGGTGGAGGTGTCGGCTGTTTCCGTGGCTGCTTCGGACTGGTATTTTCCGGCGCGGGGGGCGCAGGAGAGGGCGAGAATTGTGAAGGCTGCCAATAAGAGCGAAGAATGAATTTTGTGATTGTGTAGCATACTATGAAAGGATTTTGTTGTCGTTGGGAGTTTCTTCCATTGCCTGTGCCCTCTCGCGCTTTTCATTGAGATACTGGTTATAGTGCCCGCTCATACATTTTATAGCATCGTCAAGTATGTACAGATAGCAGCTGAGGTTAGCCATGAATTCACCAATTGTCCGATTCATGGTGGTGAGAAGAATATCATAAGCGCTTTCATCCATACGGTATGTAATCATGATGATTTCCTCTTTGGCTTTACCCAGGGCTCTTTTCAGGCATTCCCGGTCGATGTCTTCACTGATTTGCCAGCCTACGGAGACGAAGAGGATTGGATTCCTCTTGAGATGCACGCTATATACCAGGTCGTTTTTGCGGAATGGCAGGATGTTGTCATCTTGCTCCTGAAGTATGGTGAATCCATTTGCTTCAAGTGCTTCGATGAGATTCTTTTTGGTGACGGGCTTGATGTAATCGGAGATGTGCGACAATCTGTCCGCGGCTTTGTCGGCGTTGTGGAATTTCACGGCAAGGTAGCAGCTGAGTGCGATGAAAACCAGGGTGAAGAAGATCAGGGTGTGGAGAGTGAGTGTCATATCAGATAAATTGAAATTTTCTGCGAAGTTCCGAGAAAATCCATTAATAATCAAGCGTTTCCGAGGCCGATGTACGAACTGTTGCGCTGCTGTACGATAGCCCGTGACCTAATCCGATTCGTACATTATTTGTCGATTTCGTACAATCGCGGGAAACGGATGGATTTCGCCGGAAATATTTTGTAAATTTGCATCTGTCGGGTTGCCGTGGTAAGGGAAGCGGAAGCCGATGACGGTGTTGCCCTTATGGTCGACGAACCCTATCATGCCTTTCTTCTGGACGGCGACGAGGTCGTCATTGCGGAGGAACCCCTCCTCGACCACGGAGTCGTCAAGATTGTGGGATGAGGAGCAGCCGGAAGGAGACCCCTGACAGCAAGGGATAGCTCGGTGTGCATGGCGGTCGTCCTATCTTATACCGTGAATATGGATAGATCTCGGATGCTCTCCAAACACATCGTGCGTCACATTGCATATCCAGAGCTGGAAGCCCTCGGCGCCGTGCTGCCGGGCGAGGGGACCGGAGAGGATGTAGGTGGCGCCCCACTGGTTATGGGCCCTCCTGGAGAGCGAGATCAGGCTCTGCCCTCCGGAGCCGTCGTCGGAGAGGGTGAGGTGGACCTCTCCCGTTCCTCCCGTCCGGGCGTCCACCTCCTCGAGGAAGGCATCGCTCCCGGCGACCATTTCGTTTTCGGCCAGGGTGTGGCCTGTCACATCGGCGAACCAGCCCGTAATCGGGCCTTCGGTGAGTTTGAAAAATCTGACAGTCTTGAGCATATCGGCAATATATTAGCGGTTGTACTTGTAGCTGAGGACCTTCCAGAAGGAGGCTGGAAGATAGACGTTCGGCAGGCAATAGGCCTTGGCGAAGAGGGGAGCAATCAGTTCGTCGGTGTAGCCGGCGCCACCGCATCCTATGCGGGTAACCAGGAAGGTCGTCTCGGGGTGCAAGTCGGCAAAGTGGATGAATTCGCCGACGTGGAAGGAAATCTCGTCCAATGAAACGCCGCCGGTGGGAATGTAATACTTGTCCCCTTGAAGCCCCTTTGCTTGCCCCGGCGCGCCTCCCAGGACCAGGACCTGCCCCTCCCGGAGGTCAAAGATGCGTTCGGGGGTGATGCGCATCATTGCCTGCTTCTCGGCGAAGAAGTCATCGTAGGCGTCCATCTTGATGCCCGCCTCTTTCGCGTACCGGACCCGCTTGTAGTATTCGCGGTTGCCGGATGCCATCTTCCGGAACATAAGGTCCGCCCCGAGCCCCGAGGCCTCGAAGTCCATCGTGCTGCTGATTCCGAGCCCCTGCGCCGTCCGGGCGGAGTCCTGGTTCGCACCGATGTAGGTAAACACCCAGCCTTCGGAGGAGAGACTCTCCACCAGTTCTTTGATTTGCATCGCCGAGTACTCGCGCGAGGCGTTCTCGAAGCCGTCTGTGACTACAGTGACCAGCACGTGGTCACTCTCATTGACGATGCTGCGCAGGGCGTTGATCGATTTACCCATCGCGTCGTAAAGAGGGGTGCTTCCGGAAGGCAGGTACTGATTCTCGGTGATGTCCGCGACATCGCCGATCTTCTCGCAGTCGATGATGACGCGCACGTCCGGGCGCGGGCCGCAGTCGCTGTCAAAGGTCACGAAGCAGAGCATCTGGTGGTCGTCCGGATTCTCCTGCTGGGCATCGCGGATGGTGGCGATAGTCTGGTTCACGCCATCAAGGGCCTGCCGGCGGATTCCGCTCATCGATCCGCTTTCGTCCAGGATGATGAGGTTCCAGATCCGGCTTTCGTCCTTCCCGCGGGCGTGCCTGTCGTTGAACATGCCCGGTTCGGGGGTGGCGGTGCTGTTGTTGTCTGTTCTTTGCTGTTTTGCGCCTCTCTTCGAGAAGCCGAGGGATTCCATGATATTCATACTTTCAAAATTTATTGGTTTGTGTAAATCCGACACAAATGTAAGGCCAAAATTTCAATTCTCCAAATATTTAGAGTAAAATCTACGCAAAAATGACAAAATGTCCGGATTTTGACAATTTGTGTAAAAATTACCCACTAAAAACTTGCAACTTTGTCTCTTAAAATCTACATTTGCAGAAACGGATTCACGAACTATGGCACAGAAAGGACAATACACTTATGAGTACAAGCATCCGGCGGTGACGGCGGACTGCGTGGTTTTCGGTTACGACGGCAAGCAGCTCAAGGTTCTGCTCATCCGTCGCGGCCTGGAGAAGGAGGCGAGCAGCACTGCCTATGAAGGCGAATGGGCTCTGCCCGGCGGTTTCCTCGACGTAGACAAAGACAAGACCGTGGCGCACACAGCTTCGCGTGAGTTGAAGGAGGAGACGGGACTGAAGGTCTCTTACAAGGATTTCAAGGAGGTCGGCACGTACAGCGACATTAAAAGGGACCCGCGCGAGCGCGTGATCACCGTCGCACATTACGCGCTTGTGAAGCTCTCGGATGTCACGGCCGACACCGATGCCGAGAAGGCCGAATGGTTCGCGCTGAAGGATGTCCCCTCACTGGCCTTCGACCACGACAAGATTCTGCGCGACGCCTTCGCGTGCCTGAAACGTGGCATCCACTTTGAGCCCGTCGGCTTCGAACTCCTGCCGGAGGTGTTCACCCTTCCCCAACTGCAGAACCTCTACGAGTCCATTCTCGAGGTGAAGTTCGACCGCCGCAATTTCGCCGGCAAGATGAAACACTACGAAATCCTCTCTGAGGTCGATGACGGCACACCCCGCAACGGCACTCGGACTCCCATCAAGTACCGCTTCGACAAGGAGAATTATGACCGGTTGAAGAGAAGCGGGTTCCGGCTGGAATTTTAAGGTATCTAAGTGAATTCGATAATCAAGATTAGTATATGACTTTTGACCCGCCTATTTAAGCACTGTCAGTAGGCTAGGCGGTTAATATCTGCAATCCCATGCAATATGCAAAATCCGAGCTCTGCAATAATATGCAATGATTTTGCAATCAAATGCAATGTCACTGTAGGAGTTACCACCAAAGTGCCACAGACATGCGACTGTGGCACTTTTTGTATCAATTTGCACAACGAAGGAAATTGAGAGGAATCTATACGCCTTGATAGGTGGGTAGAGCCATCGGGCGAACTATCTCGAAACGGAGGCCGAGGGCATCGATCATTCTGAGGAAAGTGTTCACGCCAGGCTCAATCTGTCCCTTCTCAATTCTTGAGATGTAGGACTTGTTCGTGCCAAGTTTGACGGCAAGTTCTTCCTGAGTCATATGCTCCTGTTTGCGGGCCTCCATAATGAGCTGGCCCACACAGTAGCTGTAGGCTTCCTTGCGGAAGTTTTCCCTCTCGGGCGTGCCGACCGCGCCGAAGCGCTCATCCATCATCGCATCGATATCGACTATGTTACTTTCCCTTTTCATCGTAATATTCTCTTTTCAGTTTCTTTGCCAGGTCTATCTCTTGCCTCGGTGTCTTCTGTGTTTTCTTTTGGAACCCGTTGAACAGAAGCACCACGTTACCGTCGTCAAATATGAAGAAGACTCGAAAGATATTGCTGTTATACTCCGCCCTCAGTTCGAAGATTCCGTCCTCGATGTGCTTTACGAATTTTTCCGACAGCCGCTCCTGGGTTTTCAGCATATCAAGCACATAGAATACTTTTCTGGATTCTGGCTCCGAGAGACTTTTGATGAAGTTAATGAAATAATTCTTATATGCCCGTATCTTTCGCTCCTTCATGTGGGCAAAGATATGGAAAGTTTATTGATAAAGCAACTTTCTAGGATAGAAATATCTGTTTGTTGCATTTTTGATTCATTGAAGCATAGAGTCAAGGAACGCAGCTCACCTGCGTAATGTGCAAATATCCCGGAAAGGAAAGTGTTGCAGCATCAATTTCAAAATTTCCGACTACAGACCGGTCTGGAGGGGTCGGTAGAAGCAAAAATGGAATTTTACGGCCTTGGGCAATCCTGATTCTATACTTTATTCTGAGACGAGACGGACAGAGAAGCCGTAGTTACGGGCGTCGTTGTACGTGGGAACGACACTGCCGCTAACGAAGCTCAACTCGTACGCTTTGCCACTACCGCACGGAGTAGATGACCAATAGAGGCCCTCGATGCCCACACTGACTATACTACTTGAATTATAGCGATAGCCGGCAGCGGGAAGGAACACGATGCCAGAGGCACTGATCTGATCCCAACTGGGTCTACGCCCATAAGGTCCGTGCTGGTGCAGAGGACCTCGCGGTTCCTGATCTCGATCACCTCGACTTCGGGCGCGAGGTATTCGCCGATGAGTTCTTTTTTCATGATGCTATAGATTTATTGTTGTTTTGTCGATGGAGGGATCCTGAGACGAGCTCAGGATGACGGGCACAAAGGCGTCATCCCGGGCTTGACCCAGGATCTCACACAAACTATGTAAGCGGTTGATTTTAAGCGCGTTACTCACCCCCACCGAAAACGGGAGCAGAGAAGAATCCTGCTGTGACGTGGGTGTGCGAGTTCATAGAAGCAAAGGTAAGAAAAAACTAGGTATTCCGATGCATCCTATTCAAACAAATCATCAAGCGTGATTGTTCTGGTGAATACACC
>R05__coassemble_42_pt1 | contig 69640 bp, 47 predicted proteins | sample R05__metabat2_high_PE_021 | metagenome-assembled genome bin R05 | reverse complement strand
GTCGAGGGCCTCGCCGGCGAAGAAGAGGCCGGGGCAGGAGCGGGCCTCGAGGGTGGAGGGGTTGACGCTTCGGAGCGAGACGCCGCCGCAGGTGACGAACTCCTCCTTGAAGCGGGCGCGGCCGGTGATTTCGTACTGGTCGGCGACCAGGGCGTTGACAAGCCGGTTGCGACCCTTGCTTCCCAGCTCGGGCCAGCGCCGAGCGGCATCAATCCCGGCCCGGCCGAGGATATGGTGCCAGAGACGGTCAGTGAGCCCTTCCGGACGCGAGTTGCCCACCGTGCGCGGGCCTTCGAGGCTCTGCAGAAGGGCCCTGGCGCCGTCTTCCGAGAGCGAGAGCCAATTGATCAGGAGCGTGCTACGGTACTGATGCTCAGCGAGATGGATGGCAGCGTACGAGCTGAGCCGGAGAGTGGCGGGGCCGCTGCAGCCCCAGTCGGTCAGGAGCAGGGTGCCGCGGGAACGGAACGCGGTACCGGCAAGGGAGAGCGTCGCGTCCTGCACGACCGTGCCCATAAGGGAGTGCACACCGGCGTCGGAAAGTCTGAAGGTGAAGAGCGACGGAACGGTCGACGTGACTTCCACCTCCGAGGGCAGCAGAGAACGGAGCGCGGCGCTGCTGCATCCGCCCACCGTCACCACCACCGCATCAGCGTCCCGGCCGATGACCAGGGCCTCTCCAGTTGACGACGACGGACTATAGGACGACATCCCAGCCGCCGGAGCGAGAATCCGCTGCACACGGTGGCCGCAGCGAAGCTCGACGCCGAACTCGCGCATAAGGCGCTCGAGGGTGCGGACGACCTGCATCGCATCCTGGCTGGCCGGGAAGATGCAACCGTCGTCCTGGGCCACCAGGCGGACGCCCTCGCGCTCCCACCAGGCGACCGTGTCCTCCGGGCCGAATACCTTGAAGACACGCTTCAGGAGCTGCGCGCCGCGGGGATAGACTTCCTCCAGGCGGCCGATGTCCCCGAAGGTGCGATATGAAGAGAGGTCACGGGTGACGTTGTCATCCGCCATATTGCGCAGGGCCTCGATACCAAAGGTGTTGGTGATGTTGCAGCGGCCGCCGCCAGTGACAGCGAGTTTTGCCATAGGCCTGGAGCCGGCCTCGTACACGATGACCTGCGCCTGCGGGTTGAGGCGCGCGGCCTCCACCGCACAGAAACACCCGGCCGCTCCTCCGCCGATTATTGCGATTTTCTTTGACACATCCAAAGTTAACACTTTTCAGGACACCTGAATATATCCGTGTTAATTTTTCACAGTTGACCTGTGCAGGCAAGACATACGCCCGTCTTGTGCCACACTGGAAGGCGGCTGTCGCGACCTGGGGCAAAAACGGCAGGCTACGGAAGTTGACATACCAACTTTTTGCCGATTTGACAGAATTTCGTATTTTTGGGACTATGTTCTCCAAAGATGGCTGGATAATACATCTGTTCGCGCTGCTGCACTTTGCGGTGGCGCTGGGTTGCAGGGCGGGCGGCATTGCCGACGACCTGATGCTCACGCTGCTCACGATGGTGATGGTGGTGGTCCTGTGCCTGCGCAGGCCGACCGACATCACGTTTATGGCCATAAGCGTGATTCTGGTGAATCTCGTGGGCTTTGCGCTGGGTATGGGCCTGGCGGCGCTCATAGGCCTTTTCGCGTCCTCGCCGCTGGTGATCCACCCGGTCTCGACCTTCCTCTGCACCGAGGCCATAGGCTGGGGCAGCTACGGAGCCGCAGTGCAATATGCGGGCAGGCACCCCATCAGCACCGGCAACGCCGACAAAGAGAACGTGAGATGGCTGCTGGTGGCCTTCCTACTTATAATTATAATAAGGCTGATGCTGATGTTCGTGGTGTCGGACTTCGAAGACACCCGCAGCACCCTCATAGGCATCCTTCTGGACTACATCTTCTCCTGCGCGGCGCTGATTCTGGTGGCGGAATACGCAATCCGCACGGCCGAGAAGGCGGAAGCCGCGGCGGCTCAGGCCAATCTGGCGCAGTACCGCTATATGAAGCTCAAGCAGCAGGTCAACCCGCACTTCCTGTTCAATTCCCTGAACATCCTCGACTGCCTGATCCAGGAGCAGAGTCCGGAAGAAGCCAGCCAGTACACCCACAAGCTGGCCGACGTGTACCGCTATATGATCCAGAACGAGGACGAGACCGTGGTGAAGCTCAGGGACGAGATAGAGTTCGTGGAGAAGTACGTCGACCTGCTGAAGGTCCGCTGGCCGGAGGGGCTGGAGGTGCACTGCGACGTGGGGCAGGACGCCCTGCCGCGCTCGGTCGTGCCCTGCTGCGTGCAGCTCCTGATAGAGAACGCCACCAAGCACAACGCCGTGAGCCCTTCCAAGCCGCTGGTCATAGACATACGCACAACCGACAAAAGCGTGATTGTGAGCAACAACATCTGCCCCAAGGTCTCCCGCTCGTCAGGCACCGGCCTGGGGCTCAAATACATACGCCAGCAGTACAAGGACATTGCCGGCAAGAGCATCGCCGTGCGCGCCACGGAAGAATCCTACACAGTAACCCTGCCCCTGCTATGAAAGCCCTTATCGTAGAAGACGAAAGAATGGCCCGGACCCAGCTTGCAAGGGTCCTGGAGGCCAATTTCCCCGACATCGACATTGTCGGGATGACCGACAGCGTGGAGTCCACGGTGGCCTTCCTCGGCTCCGACTCCGCTCCGGACATAATCTTTATGGACGTGGAACTGCTGGACGGCGACTGCTTCGAGATTTTCCGCCGCACGCAGGTCAGGGCCCAGGTCATAATGACAACGGCCTACGACTCCTACGCCATCAAGGCCTTCGAGGCCGGGAGCATCGACTATCTGCTCAAACCCATTGCGCCGGAGGCCCTGCGCCGGGCGGTGGCAAGGGCGAGGGAAAGGGCCACGGGAGTGGACGTGGCGGCGCTTCTGGCGGCGCTCGGCCCGAGGGACCCCGCCCCGGCAAGGCAGTACAAGGAAACCTCCACCGTGCGCTGCGGCGACAGGATCATCCCCGTGGACACGGCCCACATCGCCTGCTTCTTCTCCGACAACAAGGCCAATTACCTGATGACCACGGAGGGCGAGAAGTATATGGTGGAATCGACCATCGAGCAACTCGCCGGCGAGGTGGACCCGGAAAAGTTCTTCCGCATCAGCCGCGGCTGCATAGTGCACCGGCAGGCCATAAAATCGGCCTCGAAGCACTTCAGCGGGAGGCTCCTGCTCACGACCGAGCCGAAGGCTCCTTTCGAAATGACGGTGTCACGGGCCCGCGTGGAAGATTTTCTGACCTGGCTCGGATAAATATTTCTTAAAAACTCTACCATTCATCCTAAATTTTCTACAGTTCGTCGGAAAAAGCGTCCATTGGATTTTAAAAATGCCTATTTTGCAGCGATTAATAACGCAAAAATGGCCAATTCAAAGCTTTCCTTCTGGCAGATGTGGAATCTGAGCTTCGGTTTCTTCGGAGTGCAGATAGCCTATGCGCTGCAGAGCGCGAACATAAGCCGGATCTTCGCAACGCTCGGCGCGGACCCGCACCAGCTCAGCTTCTTCTGGATTCTCCCTCCTCTGATGGGAATGATAGTGCAACCCCTCATCGGCAAGTACTCCGACCGCACCTGGTGCCGGATGGGCCGCCGCAAGCCCTATCTGCTGGGCGGCGCCCTGGTGGCCGTGCTGGTGATGCTGTTCCTGCCCAACGCCGGCAACCTCAGCTTCGGCAGCAGGCTGCTCCTGGGCCTCAACGGCGCGATGTGGTTCGGCCTCTTCAGCCTCATCTTCCTGGATACCAGCATCAACGCGGCAATGCAGCCCTTCAAGATGATGGTGGGCGATATGGTGGGCGAGAACCAGAAAACCCAGGCCTACAGCATCCAGAGCCTCCTCTGCAACGCCGGCTCGCTGGTGGGATACCTCTTCCCCATCTTCTTCACCTGGATAGGAATCGCCAACACCGCCCCCGAGGGAGTGATCCCCGACTCGGTGAAATGGAGCTTCTACTGCGGAGCGGCCATCCTCATTCTCTGCGTACTGTACACCTTCAGCAAGGTCAGGGAGATGGACCCCGACGAGTACGCCGCCTTCCACGGAATCGACCTCCGCAAGCAGGAGGAGGAAAAGAAAGACAAGCCCGGGATGCTGAAGCTCCTGCTCCACGCCCCCGCGACCTTCTGGACGGTGAGCCTCGTGCAGTTCTTCTGCTGGGCGGCCTTCCTTTATATGTGGAACTACACCAACGGCGCAATCGCCGACACCTGCTGGCACACCACCAACCCCGCCTCGGCCGAATACCAGGCCGCCGGCAACTGGGTGGGAGTGCTCTTCGCGGTGCAGGCCGTGGGCGCCATACTCTGGGCTATGGTAATCCCCAAGTTCCGCTCGGTGAAGGGGGCCTACGTGATAAGCCTGCTCCTCGGAGCCATAGGCTTCATCTCCATCTATTTCATCCACAACCAGTACCTGCTCTTCGCCTCCTACGCCCTGATCGGCTTTGCCTGGGCGGCGATGCTCGCGCTGCCGTTCACCCTGGTGACCAACGCCCTGAGCGGCGAACATATGGGAACCTACCTTGGCCTGTTCAACTGCGCCATCTGCCTGCCTCAGATCATAGCGGCGGCCCTTGGCGGAGTGGTCCTCAAGGCCGTGGGCGGCGCACAGGTGAGCATGCTCGTGGTTTCCGGAGTGCTGCTGGTTTGCGGCGCGGCCAGCGTCTTCGTAGTGAAGGAACACAAATAAACATCATACTATAATCACAATTCAATCAACTAACCAAGTTCTTTATGAAAAGAATCCTAACCATCCTCGCGGGCCTCGCGCTCAGTGCTGCGATGTCCGTCGGCGTATACGCCCAGGGCGCATACGAGGTAAAGGGTGCGGTCGTTGACCAGTTGGGACCCGTCATCGGAGCCGCTGTCGTTGAACAGGGGACTTCGAACGGCGTGGTGACCGACCTCGACGGCAGGTACACCCTCAAGGTGGCCAGTGCAGAATCCATCGTGGAGATCAGCTGCATCGGCTACGCAACAGTTTCTTTCAAGGCTTCCGAAGTTCCCGCGACCATCACCCTCGCGGAGGACACCACCTTCCTCGACGAGGTCGTGGTCATCGGTTACGGCACCGTGAAGAAGAGCGATATGACCGGTTCGGTTTCCGCCGTCAAGGCAGACCAGCTGAACAAGGGTATCGTCTCCTCGCCTTCTTCCCTGCTCCAGGGCAAGAGCGCAGGTGTGGTCGTCACTTCAGGCGACGGCGCCCCCGGCTCCAGCAACACCATCCGTATCCGCGGCGGCTCCTCGCTCAAGGCCAACAACGACCCTCTCATCGTCATCGACGGTCTCCCCATCTCCGAAGTGGGCATCAGCGGAGTGAGCGACGCTCTCTCTTCCATCAACCCCTCCGACATCGAGACCTTCACCGTCCTCAAGGACGCTTCCGCAACCGCAATCTTCGGTTCCCGCGCATCCAACGGTGTCATTATGATCACCACCAAGAAGGGCAGCAAGTTCGACAATAGCATCCACGTGAGCGCCGACTTCACCGGCTCCCTGAGCCAGAACACCAAGTACATCGACGTCCTGACCGGCGACGAAATGCGTGACCTGATGGGCCGCCGCTTCGGCACCGACAGCGCCGCATACGGCCTCCTCGGAGATGCAAGCACCGACTGGCAGAAGGAAGTTTACCAGCTTGCCAAGACCCTCGAGGGCAACGTTTCCGTGAGCGGCAAGGTGGGTAACAAGCACAACTACATGCCTTGGCGTGTTTCCCTGGGCTACCACAACCAGGACGGTACCCTCAAGACCTCCAACATGACCCGCGAGACCGTGTCCATCAACCTCAACCCCGTTCTCTTTGACGAGCACCTGAACGTCAACCTCAACGCCAAGGGTATGAATATGGACACCCGCTTTGCCAACACCAGCGCCATCAGCGCCGCAGTGCAGTACGATCCCACCAAGCCCGTCTATGACGAGAACGGCCTGAACGGCTACAGCTGGTGGAACTACGGCAAGGGAACCTTCACCGTGGACAACTGCAACACTATGGCAAACCAGAACCCCGTGGCCCTGCTCAACGACAAGATCGACAAGTCCAACGCCAAGCGCGTCATTGCCAATGCCCAGTTCGACTATAAGATCCACGGCTTCGAGGACCTCCGCCTCAACGTGAACCTCGGTCTGGACTACTCCTACTCCAACGGTACCGTGGACGTGGCTCCCGACACCGAGCAGAGCATGCACAGCACCAACCAGCAGGCTAACAACCACGCCTCCGGTTACCACACCAACTACAACCAGCACCGCGTTGACCAGACCCTGGAGATGTACGCCGACTACAGCAAGACCTTCGGCAAACACTTCATCGACGCAATGGCAGGTTACAGCTGGTCCCACTACTACTACGATTCCTTCAACGAGACCTACAAGGCCGACGGAACCGCAACCAGCGCGGCCGACTACTATCTTTCCGACCCCACCACCTTCAAGACCGAGTACTACCTCGTTTCCTTCTTCGGCAGGGTCAACTACAGCTACGACAGCCGCTATCTGATCACCGCAACCCTGCGTCGTGACGGAACCTCCCGCTTCGCCAACAACAAGTGGGGCCTCTTCCCCTCCGTTGCAGCAAGCTGGAACATCAAGAACGAGAGCTTCCTCAAGAACAACGAGACCATCTCCGCCCTCAAGCTCCGCCTGAGCTGGGGTATGACCGGCCAGCAGGACCTGCAGAGCGGCAACTATCCCACTCTCGCAACCTACGTTTACAACACCAACGCCTCCCAGTACTTCTTCGGCACCACTGAAGTCCAGCCCATCACGGCCCAGGGCTACAACGCCGACTTGAAGTGGGAGACCACCACCACCTACAACGCAGGTGTTGACTACGGCTTCCTTGACGGCAGGATCTACGGTAGCGTCGACTTCTACAAGCGCTACACCAAGGACCTCCTGAACTACACCCCCGTTGCAGCTGGCGCCAACCTCTCCAACTATCTCGACGCCAACATCGGCGACCTCGAGAACCAGGGCTTCGAGTTCGAAATCAACGCAGTTCCCGTGCAGACCCGCGACTGGAGCTGGACCTTGGGCTTCAACGCCGCTTACAACAAGACCGTCGTGACCCGCCTCACCTCCGACGATGAGCGCGAGGACTACTACGGCGAGGCCACCGGCGGAATCTCCGGCGGTACCGGCAACACCATCCAGGTTCACCAGACCGGCTACGCTCCCAACTCCTTCTTCGTGTACCAGCAGATCTACGACACCGACGGCAACCCCATCGAGGGCGCTTACGTTGACCGCAACGGCGACGGCACCATCGACACCAAGGACAAGTACTGCTTCCACAAGGCCGCTCCCGACTGGACCTTCGGCTTCAACACCCAGGTCAGCTACAAGCAGTGGACCCTCGCCCTCAGCGCACACGCCAACGTGGGCAACTGGGTGTACAACAACGTGATGAGCAACGGCGACCTTCTCACCGACCTGAGCACCAACGGTTTCGTGAACAACCGCTACGCCACCGCCGAGAAGCACAACTTCGCCAACTACGCACAGTACTGGTCTGACATGTACGTGACCAATGCCTCCTTCCTGAAGCTCGACAACATCACGCTCACCCGCGCATTCAGCTTCGGCGCCAACAAGGCAATGAACCTCAATGTGTTCGCCACCGTTCAGAACGTCGCCACCCTCACCGGATACAAGGGCATCGACCCTGAAATCTTCAGCGGTATCGACAACAACATGTACCCGAGACCCCGCACCTACATACTTGGTGTGAAGTTCAATTTCTAATTCAAAAAACCTCAGAGATATGAAAAAGATCAAAGTTTTCGCAATTGCCCTCGCGGCAGTTCTCACTGCAGGTTTCGCCTCCTCCTGTGTCAAGGACCTCGACGTCACTCCCATAGATCCCAACACCGTTCTTCCCGAGGACATCCTCTGCGACCAGGCGGCATTCACCTCGCTTCTGGCGAAGTGCTATCAGGGCCTCTGCTGCTCCGGTTCCTGGGGCGAGGGCGGCGACCCCGACATCAAGGGTGTGGACGGCGGTTACGGCCAGTATATGAGGGCCATCGTCAACCTTCAGGAAGTGACCACCGACGTTGCCACCTGCTGCTGGAACGACGGTAACCTGTTCGACCTCCACAATATGTGCTGGAATGCATCCAACGAGTTCATCCTCGCCATGTACTACCGCATATTCTACCAGATCAGCGAGTGCAACGAGCTCATTCGCCAGAGCAAGAACACCACCATCTCCGGCTATGACAAGAAAGAGGCTTACATCGCAGAGGCTCGCGCCCTGCGCCTGTACAGCTACTACAACGCCATCGATATGTTCGGCAACGTTCCCTTCACCGACGAGAATTCCTCAGTGGGTTCCACCGGCGGCGAGCAGATGTCCAGGGCCGCCCTCTTCGAGTGGATGGTCACTGAGGCTCAGGACCTGCTTGACGGTACCGCTCTCGCCGAGCCCGGCAAGAACGAGTACGGCCGCTGCGACAAGGGTCTTGTGCAGATGATTCTCGCCAAGCTCTACCTCAACGCCGAGGTCTGGGCCGGTGAGGCAATGTATGACAAGTGCGCCGAGGTCTGCGAGAATATCATCGCCGAGTACCCCCTGCACTCCAACTACGCCGACCTCTTCGCGGCCGACAACCACCTCTTCAGCGCCAACACCACCTACAACGGCGACGAGATCATCTTCACTGCAATGCAGGACGGCGTGAGCGTGCGTTCCTACGGTTCCACCAACTTCCTCGTGTTCGCGTTCACCTTCAGCGTCACCGGCGACTCCGACGACCGTATCATGGACGTTTCCGAGATGGGTATCTCCTCCGGTTGGTCCGGCCTGAGCCTGACCGGCGCCTTCACCAGCAAGTTCTCCGAGAACGACGAGCGCGCAATGTTCTTCAAGGGCGGCTTCGACCAGTACATCGACGCCATCCGCGACCAGCTCGGCGGCTCCAACGGCTGGAAGAGCATGAAGTTCCGCAACATCAACCACGACGGCTCCGCCGCCCAGCAGCAGGGCTTCGTGGACAACGACTTCCCCGTATTCCGTTCCGCTGACGCATACCTTATGTATGCAGAGTGCGCCGCACGCGGCAAGGCCGACAAGACCAAGGGCCAGAATTACCTCAACGCAGTGTCCAACCGCGCAGGTGCCGGCGACCTCTCCCTCAGCCTGCAGAACGTGCTCGACGAGCGCGCCCGCGAGCTCTACCTCGAAGGCCACCGCCGTCAGGACCTCGTACGCTTCGGCCAGTACACCACCTCCGACTACCTCTGGGAGTTTAAGGGCGGCGTCCAGAACGGCCAGGCCGTCGATTCCAAATACAATCTCTTCCCCATCACCGCAGGCGACCTCAATGCCAACGGCAATCTTGTTCAGAACCCTGGATATTAACAGATTATGAAAAAGTTACTCTATTCAGCTTTAATAGCTATAACCGGTCTGTGCGCGGCATCCTGCGTACAGGAGCACATCGATGTGGTCTATGATCCCTCACAGGTTACGGCCCAGACCCTCGGCAACTTCGAAGGCGTGACCCTCGCCGAGGACGGCGCAGCAATCACCGGTACCTACAACGCGGCCGAATTCGGCAGCGGACTGGCTTCCGTCTATGAGCTCTATGCCGCCGCATCCCAGGATATGGCGGGCAAGAGCAAGATCGGCGCAACCATAGCCGACGGCAATATTTCCTTCTCCCAGAAGGAACTCAACACCCTCATCCTCAACCTCGGCGGAGAGGCCGACAGCCCCTTCACCCTGTACTTCCAGCTCCTTTCCTATCTTAAGAGCGACAAGAGCCTCGCCATCGAGTCCACCATGCTCTGCTCCAACGTAGTGAGCGCCACCTTCGTTCCCTACAACGCCGAGCTCCGCGACTCCGACAAGTACCCCGTTGCCTACATCCCCGGCGGATACCAGGTTCACGGCGACCAGGGCTCGGGCTGGGTCTTCACCGACGAGCAGTATCTGTATGACTATGCCGGAGACGGTGTATATTACGGACTTCTTGACGTCTATGAGAGCGGCGCGGCAGGCCAGGACTACGGCTTCAAGTTCACCCTCGAGGCCTCTTGGGACAACGGCGACTACGGCGATGCCGAAGGCAGCCCGACCGGAAGCGAGCCCGGCTCTATGGACATCCACAGCAAGAACGACGGCGGAGACGACAACATCCTCTGCTTCGACACCTATCGCTACTACTTCTTCCTGTTCGACACCAACGCGATGACCCTCACCAAGAAGTACGCCTTCCACAACGTGGGAATCGTGGGTGACTTCAACAGCTGGAACGCAGCTGACGCCGATATGAAGATGGAGTACAACAAGTACTACCACCGCTTCTACATCGACCACACCTTCGACACCGACGCCGAGCTCAAGTTCACCTGCGACGACGCGTGGGACACCAACTGGGGCGTTGACTGCGCCGGCGGCGGCGAGAACATCCCCGTCACTGCAGGCAGCTATCGTATCTACCTCGACCTCAACAAGAGCAGCTACGAGTTCAGCACCAAGATGTTCGGCCAGGAGGAGCCCGGCGCTCCCGTCGGTCCCATCGATCCCATACCTACTCCCACCTATGAGGGCTGGGGCATCATCGGCGTAGGCGGCGACTGGGACAACGACATCGCAATGACCGAAGCCGACGGCGTATGGACCGGTTACGCGACCATCGCTGCAACCGATGAATGGAAAATCCGTAAGGATGCAAGTTGGGATGAGAACCGCGGCGCGGAAGGCGACAGCCCCGTCACCGTCACTCTTGACACCCCTCTTGCTGTCGTCAATAACGGCCAGAACCTCGCCGTCTCCACAGATGGCTTCTACAAGGTTGTCTATGACAGCAACGCCGAGACCATCACCGTCTCCGAAGCTGACGTGTGGTCGATCATCGGAGCCGTCGGCGGCACCAACTGGGACACCGACTTCTATATGACCGAGCAGGGCGACGGTACCTGGCTGTATGAAGGCCTTGAGGTGGCCGAAGGCGACCAGTTCAAGATTCGCTACAACAACGGATGGGACGTCAACCGCGGCGCGACCGGTGACACGGAGCCTTACGAGCTTACGGCCGGCATCGCCATCGAAGTTGTGAATGGCGGCAAGAACCTCACCGCTCCCGCAGGCACCTACAACGTCATATACGATCCCGACGCGGATACCATCCTCGTGGAGGTCGCATACACTCCCAGCTGGGGCGTTTGCGGCAACTACAACGGTTGGGGCGCAACCCCCGACGTGCAGCTTGTCGAGACCTTCCCCGGAATCTTCATCAGCGAGCCCATAGAACTTACCGCAGGCTGGAAGATCCGCTACAACAACGACTGGGACGTGAACTTCGGCGGCGCAACTCCTTCGCAGCAGGGTGAATTCGTCCAGGCCGTTGCTGATGGAGCAGATATCAGCCTCGAAGGCACCTACAAGGTTGTTTACAACGCCAACAACGGTACCCTCGGAACCCTCGGCTGGGGCGTGACCGGCAGCATCGCCTCCGCAGGCGTAAGCTGGGACATCGACATCCCGATGAACCTCACCTCCGACGGCACCTGGGTCAGCGCTCCCGTGGCGCTCACCACCTCCGATCAGTTCAAGATCCGCTGGAACGCCGACTGGAACGACAACCGCGGCGCGACAGGTGACACGGAACCTTATGTGGTGACTGTCGACACTCCAATAGGAGCTGCGAACGGCGGAAAGAACCTGAGTGTCCCCGCCGACGGCACCTACGTGATAGTTTACAACCCCGCTGAAGAGCAGATGAGCATCAGCTCGTCCGTTGTCGGCCTCATCGGCGACTTCAACAGTTGGGGCGGCGACGAATTCATGTTCTACGCCGGCGAAGGCAAGTTCTACGCTTACAACCGCCACTACGAAGGCGGCTGGAAGATCCGCTTCAATGCCGGCTGGGACGCCAACCGCGGCGCAAGCGGCGACGTCGAGCCTTATGCTCTTACTCTTGATACTTCTGAAACGCTCGTGCAAAACGGCAAGAACCTGTGCATCACCGATTCTGACGCCATTTCTGCAGGCTACAACATCTGCTTTGACGCAGCGAACGACAGCATCGTAGTAAGCAAGTAATTCTCTCTTTTACTGATGCGCCGGCATCCTGAAAAGGCGCCGGCGCATCTTTTTATTATTCAAACAATTATCAAAAATGAAACGATTCCCCCTGTTCCTTGCCTTAGCGGCAAGCCTCCTTCTCGCCTCTTGCAAAACGACGGATCCAGACCCGACGCCCTCCCCTGAGCCCACTCCGGACCCCACGCCGGTCGTGGAGACCGTGGATTCGGGCATAACATACCAGCTGCTGGTATATTCATTCTGCGACTCCGACGGCGACGGCTGCGGCGACTTCCGGGGAATCCAGTCAAAACTCGACTACCTTGCCGGAATGGGCGTCACCGCCCTGTGGCTCAGCCCTATACACCCGGCCTCGAGCTACCACGGCTACGACGTGAAAGACTACAGCTCGGTGAATCCCGACTACGGCACCGAAGAAGATTTCAAGGCCCTTCTGAGCGCGGCTCACACCAAGGGCATCAGGATTTATCTTGACTACGTGCTCAACCACACGGCCTCGGCCCACCCCTGGTTCCAGGCCGCCAAAGAAGACGAAAATAGCGAATATCGCGATTACTATATATTCTCCTCCGACCCCCAGGCCGACATCAAGGCCGGAAAAATCGATATGATTGCCAAGGAAGGCTCCTCCGGCTACGACTCAGGCCAGTGGTTCCAGTGCGTGAGCGGCGGGGGCGGATCGACAAAAGTCAAATTCACCCTCGGGCTCGACGGCTCCAAGAAACCTAAGACCCTCACCATCTCCCAGACCGACGACATCACCAATTCCGGTACCCAGAACACCGGAATCTACCTTTACTACGGCGACGGCAGCACCCTTCAGTTCTACAACGACGGCGGCACCTACACCGCATCCCTGGACCTCGAGAGTTCCTGGGGAGTGCTCATCCGCACCAGCCTCACGACCTGGGACGGCGGAACCAAATACGGCGCGCCCAGCGGCAAGAACCAGCTTGCTTGGGACACCCCCCTGACCCTGAGCAGTTCCGACGCCCAGGACATCCTCCTTCCCACGATGACAGGTACCTGGTACCACTCCCATATGTGGACCAGCTGGTTCGCCGACCTCAACTACGGCGCGGCGGAAAGCTGCGAGAACTCCCCCGCCTTCAAGGCCGTGTGCGAGAGCGCCGACAAATGGATAAAGATGGGCGTGGACGGCTTCAGGCTGGATGCCGTAAAGCACATCTACCACAAGGCCTCGAGCGACGAGAACCCCACCTTCCTGAAGAAATTCTACGACCACTGCAACGCCACCTACAAGGCGGCGGGCCACAGCGGCGACATCTATATGGTGGGAGAGCACTTCAGCGAGGCCTCCGAGGTCGCGCCCTACTACAAGGGCCTCCCAGGCTTCTTTGAATTCAGCTTCTGGTGGAGGCTGAAAGACGCCATCAACGGCGGCAACGGCTCGTCGTTCGTGGGCGACATCCAGGGCTATCAGAAGCTCTATTCCGGCTACCGCGCCGATTACATCGAGGCGACCAAACTCAGCAATCACGACGAAGACCGCGCCGGCTCCGACCTCGGCAAGAACACCGAAAAGATGAAGCTCGCCGGAGCGATGCTCCTGACCTGTAGCGGAGAACCCTACATCTACCAGGGCGAGGAACTCGGCTATTGGGGCACCAAGAGCGGCGGCGACGAGTACGTGCGCACCCCGGTGAAGTGGACAAAGTCCGGCGCAGTGGCCTCGGGCAAGCTGGGCGGGAAGATTGACAATTCCATGCTCACCGCGAACATCTCGGTCGAGGCGCAGGAGGCCGACGAGAATTCCGTTCTGAACGTCTATGAGCAGTTCGGCAGCCTGAGGGCGCAATACAAGGCCCTCTCGAAGGGGAGCCTTGGCTACTGCACCGCCGCCTCGGGCAAGAGTTCCGTGGCAGCGTGGTACAGGGAATACGACGGGCAGAAGATTCTGGTGGTGCACAACCTGGGTTCCGGCCAGGTCAAGCTGAACTTCACCTCCGACTCGCTGGACGAGATGATCGGCTCCAACGGCAGCGTGAGCGTGAACGGAAGCAGCCTGAGCATCGGCGCCTACGCCTCGGCCCTGTTCCTGCAGTAAATGCCGATGTTTTTTCGTATCTTTGGAGGTTATGATTACAAGAAGACCACTTTTTCTGATTTTTATGGCCCTGACGGCGCTTTTTGCCGCCTGTGATCCTGCCAGCTACTTCAACAACGAAACGAAGAAAGACACCCCCGACCCCGAACCGGAGCCCGTCGTGGAGGAAACGGCATCCTTCAGCAAGGGAGCCGACATCTCCTGGGTGACGGAGATGGAAAGCAAGGGCTACAAGTTCTACACCTCCGCCGGAAAGGAGATGGAATGTACTGCCCTGATGAAGGAGATCGGCTTTGACGCCGTGCGCTACCGCGTGTGGGTGGACCCTGCCGACGGTTGGTGCAACGCCGACGACGTGCTCGTGAAGGCCAAGCGCGCCCAAGCCCTGGGGATGGACATTATGATAGACTTCCACTACTCCGACTGGTGGGCCGACCCTTCCAAGCAGAACATACCCGCGGCCTGGGAGGACTACGACGCCACTCAGATGGCGCAGGCCGTTTCCGACCACACCACCTCGGTCCTCAAGAAACTCAAGAACGCCTCGGTTGACGTGAAATGGGTGCAGGTGGGCAACGAGACCAACACCGGAATGCTCTGGCCCCTTGGCAGCGTGAGCAGCAGCAGTTGTGCAAACTTCGTGAGCTTCCTCAAGGCGGGGTACGATGCCGTGAAGGCCGTCTATCCCAAGGCGGAAGTTATTCTGCACCACTCCAACGCGCAGGAACTGGAAAAGAACCAGTGGTTCTACGACATAGTGACCAAGGGCGGCGGAGTCTTCGACATCCTCGGCCTCTCCCTCTACCCCTCTTACTGGGACAGCTCGATAAACGCCTTCCCCGACTGGACGCCTTACTGCAAACTGGCCGTTAACAACTTCACTACCCTTCACGAGCGCTACTCCAAGCCCGTGATGCTGGTGGAATTCGGAATGCCGGTGAGCGAGCCGAAAAAGGCCTCCGCGGCGCTTCAATACCTTCTTGACGGCACCTCCGGCAAGGACTGGTTCAAGGGCATCTTCCTCTGGGAGCCCGAATCGGAACACGACCGCAACGGCTATGACTACGGCGCATTCTCGGGCGGCAAGCCCACCGCGGCCCTCGACCCCTTCAAGAACTGAATATGAAAGCCAAGAAGATACTCTGCTTCCTCCTGCCGCTGGCACTGGTTGCCGGACTCGGCCTGGCAGCCTGCAGCACGCTCGAGCCGGACGAGCCCGACACCCCCGTCGTTACCCCCGACGACCCCGACGACCCCGACAATCCCGACGACAAGGACGAGCCCGTGAATCCCATTGTGGAGGAAAACGGCTACATAGACCGCTACCCGGGCTGCGACTTCAAGCACAACAAGTTCGGAATAGACTATGTGTACGACAAGAGCGTCATCCCGGAACTCCACATCAGCGTGAGCACCTCGGAATGGAACGCCCTTCTCTCGGCCTTCGACCAGGACAAGCACACCACCAAGCAGATACACTGCGACGTGAAATACGTCAAGAACGGCGAGGTTACGGAAATCTCCGACGCCGGACTGCGCCTCAAGGGCAACACCTATTCCCGCGTGCGGCCGGTGAGCAAGGACTGGTGGAACTCAGGGCAGTTCCAGCACTTCCACTTCAACATCAACTTCCGCAAATGGAACAAAGACGACGCGCACACCGTGAACGGCTGCCGCAAGATCTTCTGCAAATGGTTCAAGGACGACCCCGCCTACGTGCGCGAGATCATGGCCTACGACACAATGCAGAAGGCCGGCGTGTGGACGGCCAGCTTCAACCAGTACGGCTGCATCTACATAAAGGTTGGCGAGGGGCAGGAAGTGTTTATGGGCGTGTATGACCTCATCGAGCCCATTGACGAAGAATATCTGAAGACCAGAAAGGAGTTCTTCGGGACCAGCCACGGCTTCCTCTGGAAGGGCAGGAACGGAGCCTCGTTCAAGAGCATCAACGACGACTTCGGAGCCGACCTCGACGACGGCGTGGAACACCGCTACGAGCTCAAGACCAAGACCGACTCGCTGGACATTGCAAAGAAGCAGATCTTCGACTTCATAGAGAAATACAACAACCTCACGGGCGATGCCTTCCACAAATGGGTGGACGAGCACGTGGACGTGCATTTCCTCCTCAGGACCTACGCCTCATTCATTGCGGTGGGTTTCTGGGACGACTACTGGAATGACAACAACAATATGTTCTTCTACTTCAATTCCGACGACCCGAAGGACTATGTGTTCTACCTCATTCCCTACGACCTTGACAACACCTTCGGAATCCTGAACACCGGCGTGGGCGCGAAGATCAACCCCTCCACCCAGGACCCCCTGAACTGGGGCTTGTCTTCCAACCCGCTGATAGTGAAGCTGCTGGAGTTTGACGACTACCGGGAAATCTACAAGCAGGAGTGCCTGAGGATGGTTGATTCCAGCACCGGCATATTGGACTACAACACCGCGATAATGTACATCAAGGAGCAGTGGGACAGCATCAAGGAACTGGTGCACAAGACCGGCACCACCCAGGACATCACCATCTACAAGAACGCGAGCGACACCTATCACTCCCTCTCCTGGAGCCAGGTGCCCAGCGACCATATGCCCGCGTGGTGCGGCTCCGACACCTACCACCTCACCACGGGCTCCCTCTCGACCAACTTCTTTATGGCTAAAGCCGCATCGATCAAAAAATACTGCGAATGAAAAAGATGATACTCCTTGCCGCCGCGGCTCTTCTTGCCTCCGGCTGCAACCGGGAGCCCGCAGAGGCACCGGAATTCACCCCGCTGGAAAGCAGCGTTGTGTATGAACTGAACACCCGCCAGTTCACTCCTGAAGGCAGCTTCAGCGCCGCCACCAAGCACCTTCCGGAACTAAAGGCAACCGGCATCGACATAGTGTGGGTGATGCCCCTTTACCCCATTGGCGAGAAGGAGCGCAAGGGCAGCCTCGGCTCCTATTACGCCATCCGCGACTACCGCGCGGTGAACCCGGAATTCGGCACCCTGGCCGACTTCGACTCCTTCGTGGAGACGGCCCACGGGCTGGGGATGCGCGTCATCATCGACTGGGTGGCCAACCACACCAGCCCCGACCACCCCTGGGTCACGGAAAAGCCCGCCGAGTGGTATGTGCGTGATGCAGAGGGCAATACGATGGTGGAATACGACTGGACCGACATTGCCAAGCTCAATTACGGCTGCCCCGAAATGAGGGCTGAGATGAAGGACTGCATGAGGTTCTGGCTGGACCGCGGGATAGACGGCTTCCGCTGCGATATGGCCTCCATCGTGCCGCAGGACTTCTGGACCGAGGCCTTCAAGGCCTTCCGCGAGGAGTATCCGCGCGAGCTCTACTTCCTTGCCGAGGGTGAGGAAGCCTGGCTTCCCGAGGCCGGGTTCGACGCCTCCTACAGCTGGAAGCTGCATCACATCCTGAACGGCGCCGCGCAGGGAAAGGCCGGCGCACAGGAGATACTCTCCTGCATTCAGGACGACCCCGTGAAGGGGATGAGGCTCGCCTTCACCTCCAACCACGACGAGAACAGCTGGTCGGGAACCGAGTTCGAGAGGATGGGCGAGGCCTGGAAGGCGATGACCGTTCTCTGCTGGACCCTTCCCGGCACCCAGCCCCTCGTGTACACCGGCCAGGAACTGGGATGGAACAAGAGGTTCGAGTTCTTCGAGAAGGACCCTATGCCCGCCGAGATATGGGAAGACCCCGCCGTGCTGGAATATCAGGAATTCTATGCCCGCCTTGCCGACCTGCGCCACACGCACAAGGCCCTGTGGACGGGAGAAGGTGAATTCAGCGTCCTTCCCTCCGAAAAGGGCTGGCTGAAGTTCCGCCGCAGCTGCGGGACCGACGCCGTGACCGTTGCCGTGCAGCTGGAGGAGCCCTGGGCCTACGCCATAGAGACCGGCACCGCCGAGGACTGCCGCATAGAGCCCCCCTGCTGGTGGGTCGGGATGAACACCCCCCTGCAGCTGATGGTCCGCAGGCCCGGAGCGGGGCAGTGCGGCGTACAGATCGAGGGAGGCCGGGGCGTGAAGGTCGCCGCGGTGCACTCCGCCGACAGCCCCAACTACCTCTTCGTCGACGTTGACATCGCCCCCGACGCGGAGCCCGGTACCTACAGCCTCGTGTTCAGCGACGGGACCGTCCTCCCCTATGAACTGGGCGTCAAGGGGACCCTGGAGAGGAAGAGCTTCGGCACCTCAGACGCCATCTACCTCATAATGCCGGACCGCTTCCGCAATGCCGACCCGAGCAACGACAACACCCCCAATACCGCGGAAAAGGCCGATTACAAGGCCTTCTTCGGCCGTCACGGCGGCGACCTGCAGGGAATTGGGGAGCAGCTCGACTACATCGCCGGCCTGGGAATGACCGCCATCTGGTGCACCCCTCTGCTGCTCGATGACGAGCCCGAGGCCAGCTACCACGGCTACGCTTGCGCCGACTATTACCGCATCGACCCCCGCTTCGGAACCAACGAGGATTACCGCGACCTGGTGGCCCTGGCCCGCACCAAGGGCTTGAAGTTCGTGATGGACATAGTGACCAACCACTGCGGCGGAGCACATTGGTGGATTAAGGACCTCCCCTTCGAGGACTGGATTCACCAGTGGCCGGAGTACACCCACTCCAACTGCGCCTTCTCCGCGCAGAACGACCCCTATTGCTCGCAGCTGGACGCAAAGAATATGAAGGAAGGCTGGTTCGACACCTCGATGCCCGATATGAACCTCGACAACCCCTACCTGCTGCAGTACTTCAAGCAGTGGGCCTGCTGGTGGATAGAGTGGGCCGGGGTTGACGGCCTGAGGGTCGATACCTTCCCCTACAACGAGAAGGAGCCGATGGCCCAGTGGTGCAAGGCCGTGAGGGAGGAATACCCCTGGATCAACATTGTGGGCGAGGTGTGGAGCACCAACGTTGCGCAGGTTGCCTACTGGCAGAAGGGCCACGTGAACCCCGACGGCTTCGTCTCGGAGCTGCCCTCCATTATGGACTTCTGCCTGCAGGGCGCCATCTGCGGCAGCCTCAACACCGATATGGAGAACTGGGACAGCGGCATCACCAAGGTCTATGATTCCATTGCCAACGACATCTACTTCGCCGACGTGCGGAATATGATGATCTTCCCCGGCAACCACGACACCGACCGCATCGGCGACGTGGTGGGCAAGGACCCCCGCAAGATGAAGATGGTCTATGCCCTGATGGCCACCCTGCGCGGATTCCCGCAGATCTTTGCCGGCGACGAGCTGATGTGCGTGAGCCGCGACCGCAGCCAGGGCCACGGCGGCCTGAGGGTTGAGTTCCCCGACGACTGGGCCTCCGACCCCGTGAAGAAGGACCTTCACGACACCTTCGCCGCCCTGTTCAACTGGCGCAAGGGGTCCGACGCCGTGCAGAACGGCAAGACCCTGCACTTCCTCACCAGGCAGAACACCTACGCGTACTTCCGCTACACCGACTCCGACGCAGTGTTCACCTTCCTGAACAACAACGGCATCCCCTGGCAGATTCCCTGGGCCGACTATGCCGAATTCACCTCCACCCACCCCGGCAGCTGGACCGACGTCCTCACCGGACAGACCGTAAACCCCGAAAACCTCATAATCAATGAAAAGAGCAGCATTGTTCTGCAGTATAGCCCTTCTGGCAGCGTGCAGCAGTAACCATCAGTCCGAAATAGTGCAGAGCCTGAGCCTGCTCTCGCCCTCGGAGAACAACGAAATGACCTTCACCCTCGACGAGGAGGGGACGCCCCGCTACAGCCTGGACCACGGCGCCGCGGCGGTCATCACCCCCTCGAAGCTGGGCTTCGAAATGCGCGGCGTGATAAAGGCGCAGGGTATGGTGATAGCCTCCGACGGCAGCATCACCCAGCCCGACGAAGTGCCCCCCTACGATTTCAGCACGGGATTCGAGTTCCTGGGCTCCGAGACCTGCACCATAGACGAGACCTGGGCCCCTGTTTGGGGCGAGGAGGCGCAGATTCGCAACAACTGCAACGAGCTGCTGGTGCACCTCAAGCAGGGTGAGAAGTACCTCGACATCCGCTTCCGCCTGTTCGACGACGGCCTGGGCTTCCGCTACGAGTTCCCGCGCAAGGGGGATCTGAACTACTTCTGCATAAAGGAGGAGCTGAGCGAGTTCAACTGCGCGCAGGACAACACCGCGTGGTGGATTCCCGCCGACTACGACAACCAGGAGTTCGAGTACGCCACCTGCAAGCTGTCGGAAATTCCCTCCCTGTGGAAGGAGCATTCCAACCAGTACAATTCCAGCACCCAGGTCTTCAGCACCCACGGAATACAGACCTCCGTGCAGATGAAGACCCCGGAGGGCCTTTACGTGAACATCCACGAGGCCGCGCTGGTGGACTATCCCTGTATGCATCTCTACGTTGACGGGAAGAACATCCGTTCCTTCCTGACCCCCGACGCCGAGGGCTGGAAGGGCCGCATCCAGACCCCGTTCCCCACGCCCTGGCGCACCGTTCAGGTGGCCGACAGCGCCGAGGAGCAGCTTGCCTCGCGCCTTGTGCTGAATCTCAACGAGCCCTGTGCCCTTGACGACGTGAGCTGGATCCACCCCGTGAAGTATATGGGAGTGTGGTGGGAGATGATTGCCGGGGCCGGCAACTGGAACTACACCGACGTTCCGAACATCAAGCTCGACGACTTTGACTTTGCCGCGGCCACGCCCAACGGCCGCCACAGCGCCAACAACGGGAAAGTGCGCGCCTACATCGATTTTGCGGCGGAGAACGGCTTCGACGCCCTTCTGATCGAGGGCTGGAACGTGGGCTGGGAAGACTGGGCCAACTGCAACAAGGACTACGTGTTCGACTTCGTGACCCCGTATCCCGACTTCGACATAGAGGCCCTGAACAATTACGCCCATTCCAAGGGCATAAAGCTGGTGATGCACCACGAGACTTCTTCCAGCGTGCGCAACTACGAGCGCCATCTGGAGGCCGCCTACAACCTTATGAACAAGTACGGCTACGATGCCGTGAAGTCGGGTTATGTGGGTGATATCCAGCCTCTTGGCGAGTTCCATTACGGCCAGTATATGGTGAACCACTATCTGTACTGCGTGAAGGAGGCCGCAAAGCATCACATTATGGTGAACGCCCACGAGGCCGTGCGCCCCACGGGACTCTGCAGGACCTGGCCTAACCTCATAGGCAACGAGAGCGCCCGCGGCACCGAGTACCAGGCCTTCGGAGGCACCGCCCCCGAGCACACCACCATCCTTCCCTTCACCCGCCTGAACGGAGGGCCGATGGACTTCACGCCCGGCATCTTCGAGCAGAATCTTAAGGAGTGGTGCGGCAACGACAGCCACGTGAACGCCACCATAGCCAACCAGCTGGGCCTTTACCTCACTATGTACAGCCCCCTGCAGATGGCCGCCGACACGCCCGACCACTACAGCCGCTTTATGGACGCCTTCCAGTTCATAAAGGACGTTGCGGCCGACTGGGAGCAGACCCGCTACATTGCGGCTGAACCCGGTGATTATCTGATAATTGCGCGCAAGCCCAGGCAGGAGTCCCTCTCCGGCTCGGCCGCGGCGTTCAGCAAGGGTGCCGACACCTGGTTCCTCGGCGGAATCACCGACGAGAACGCCCGCGAGTTCGACGTTGCCCTTGACTTCCTCACCGAAGGGGCCTCGTACACGGCCACCATCTACGCCGACGCGCCCGACGCCCATTACCTGACCAATCCCCAGGCCTACACCATCGAGAAGAAGACCGTGACCTCCGGCGACGTCCTGCACCTTGCAATGGCCCCCGGCGGCGGTTTCGGAGTCTCCTTCAAGAAACAGTAATCGAAATAATGACTATCTTGTCAATACCGGATCAGGTGCTCCGTTTTCTCCAGGCCAGGCCCTCCGAAAACGGACACCTGCATCCGGTAAAATCCGGTAACGGAAAGACAGATTATAAATCAGGATACTATATGCAAGTAACTTTCAAGATTCAGTACGGCACGAAGTGGGGCGAGAGCCTAGCGGTGGTGCTGAGCGACAAGAAATACCCGCTGCAGTGGGGCGAGAACGCGGTTTGGAGCGGCACGGTGGAGTGCGGAGCCGACGAACTCGCCGACTACTGGTATGTGGTGATGAAGGACGGCCTCATCGACCGCACGGAATGGAGCCACCACAGCACGAAGGTGGACGGACGGCGCAAGAAGGCCGAGGTCACCGACTCGTGGATAGAGTGCCCGATTCCCGGCTGCCCCTTCACGATGAAGCATCAGGCGGAAATGTTCGACAAGCCCGGTTTCCGCTGCGCCGGAACCGCAATGCCGGTGTTCTCCCTCAGGAGCGGAGACGACTTCGGAATCGGCGAATTCCACGACCTCAGGCCCCTGGTGGACTGGGCCGCCGCAACGGGCCAGAAGATAATCCAAATCCTGCCGGTCAACGACACCACCCGCAAGGGTGAATGGCGCGATTCCTACCCCTACAGCCCGGTATCGGCCTTCGCCCTGCACCCGGTCTATGTCCATCTGCAGGACGTGGGGGTGAAGCAGACCGCCGCCTTCAAGAAACTGCAGGCCGAACTCAACGCCCTGCCGGAAATCGACTATCCCCGCGTGTTCAAGGCCAAGATGGAACTTCTGCGCAAGGCCTACAAGGAGCACGGCGCGGCCGATATGGCCGGTGCGGCATACCGGAAGTTCTACCTCGACAACGCCGCCGACTGGCTGAGCGAATACGCGCAGTTCTGCGCGCAGAGGGACAACTTCGAACCGGAGTTCTACTGCTGGGTGCAGTGGCACCTGGAGAAGCAGTTCGCCGCCGAGGCCGACTATGCCCGCTCGAAGGGAATCAGCCTCAAGGGCGACCTCCCCATCGGAGTGAGCGCCGACAGCGCCGAGGCCTACTGGCACCCCGAGCTCTTCAACCTCGACTCCAGCACCGGAGCACCCCCCGATTACTTCAGCGCCGACGGCCAGAACTGGGGCTTCCCCACCTATAACTGGGAAGAGATGGCTGGGGACGACTATGCCTGGTGGAAGAAGCGCCTGCGCAAGATGAGCAGGTTCTTCGACGCTTTCAGGATAGACCATATCCTCGGATTCTTCCGGATCTGGGAGATTCCCAAGGAGTACAGCAGCGGAATGATGGGCCACTTCAACCCCGCCTTGCCTTATTCCGCTGAGGAAATCTACCTCCGGCGCCTTCCCCGCGAGGGCCTCTTCCACGAGGATCCGCGCAATCCCGGGATGTACCAGCCCCTGATCGCCCCGGCCTCGGAGAATCTGCCCGAAGACGAGAAGCGCCGCTTCGGCGAGCTGTACAACGACTTCTTCTACCACCGGCACGACGCCTTCTGGTGGAGGAACGCGATGAAGAAACTGCCCGAGCTGCTCGGCGCCACGGGCATGCTGGCCTGCGGCGAGGACCTGGGAATGGTCCCCGACTGCGTGCAGCCCGTGATGGAGCACGAGCGCATCCTCTCCCTCGAGATGGTGGAGATGGAAAAGGGCCGTCCCTGGCCGAAGATGAGCGTGTGCGCCACTTCCTCGCACGATATGGCCACCCTGCGGATGGCCTGGGCCGAGAAGAACGGCGGCGCCGATATGGAGCCCTGGATGCTCAGGCGCGTGCTCTGGGACCACCTGAAGTCCGACTCGATGCTGGCCGTCTTCCCCCTGCAGGACTGGGTGGGGCTCGATTCAAGCCTGCGCAGGCCCGACTTTATGAACGAGAGGGTCAACCAGCCGGCCGACCCGAACCACCACTGGAGGTTCCGCTTCCACAGGCCCATCGCCGACCTGCTCGGGGCAGAGGCCCTCAACAACGGCATCAGGCAGATGCTGGCTGAATACGGAAGACTTTAATTTTCAACAATATGTGGTGGATAATCGCAACCTTGATCCTGCTGGGCATCATACTGATGTTCTGCGAGACCCTGCTGCTGCCCGGCCTGGGCATAGCGGGGGTGCTCAGTTTCTGCTCCTTCGGCGGAGCCTGCTGGTACGCCTTCACCTATGTGAGCCGGGCGGCCGGAATATGGACCACCGTGGGCTGCTGCGTCGTTCTGCTCGTCCTTCTCTTCTTCCTTCTGCGGAGCAAGACCTGGAACAGGTTCGCCCTCAAGGAGGAGATTGCCTCCAAAGTGAACGAAGAGCCCTCCAGGGTGGAGCCGGGGCAGCAGGGAAAAGCCCTCACCCGCCTTGCCCCGATGGGCACCGCCGAGTTCGGAAGCCTCACCTGCGAGGTGAAGAGCCACGACAACACGATGGTGGCCGCAGGGACTCCGGTGGAAGTGGTGAGAATAGATGACAACAAAGTGATAGTCAAACCTTTAAACTAAAATACAATGAATACCGTTATTTGGATTGCGATTGCCGTAATCGCGCTTGTGATAATCTTCTGGCTGTTTCCCGTGGGCCTGTGGTTCCAGGCCATTCTCTCGGGAGTGCACATCCCCCTGATCCAGCTTGTGCTGATGCGCTGGAGGGGCGTCAGTCCCAAGACCATCGTGATGGCCATGATTACCGGCACCAAGGCCGGCCTGAAACTCCGCGCCAACGAGCTAGAGGCCCATTATCTGGCAAAGGGCAACGTGAACAAGGTGGTGATGGCCCTCATCTCCGCCAACAAGGCCAACATCCAGCTCGACTTCCAGATGGCCACAGCCATCGACCTTGCCGGCCGCGACGTCTTCGAGGCCGTGCAGATGAGCGTGAACCCCAAGGTCATCAACACCCCTCCCGTGACGGCGGTGGCAAAGGACGGCATCCAGCTCATAGCCAAGGCCCGCGTGACCGTGCGCACCAACATCAGGCAGCTGGTGGGCGGCGCCGGAGAGGAAACCGTGATAGCCCGCGTGGGCGAGGGCATCGTCTCCAGCATCGGCAGCGCAGAGAGCCACAAGGAGGTCCTGGAGAACCCCGACAGCATCTCCAAGCTCGTGCTCCAGAAGGGTCTCGACGCGGGTACCGCCTTCGAGATCCTCTCCATCGACATAGCCGACATCGACGTGGGCAAGAACATCGGCGCAGTGCTGCAGATGGACCAGGCCGAGGCCGACAAGAACATCGCCCAGGCCCGCGCCGAGGAGCGCCGCGCAATGGCAGTGGCCCAGGAGCAGGAGATGAAGGCCAAGGCCCAGGAGGCCCGCGCAAGGGTCATCGAGGCCGAGGCCCAGGTGCCTCTGGCAATGGCCGAAGCCTTCCGCAACGGCAACCTCGGAATAATGGACTACTACAGGATGAAGAACATCCAGGCCGACACCGATATGCGCGAAAACATCGCAAAATAGCGCCTAAAATTTCTTTCTTACCGGAAAAATGCTAACTTTGCGCACTATTTTGGTAAATAATTTTTAATAACTATAAACATGCAAAGTAAAGGTGCTATCAGACTTGTGGCAATCTGCCTCGTTCTGGCCTGCCTGTGGCAGCTCTCCTTCACTCTCGTCAGCAGCCTTCAGAACAAGAAGGCCGAGAAGAAGGCCGAAGCTGTGGCTGAAGCTGTAATGCAGAGCGCAGAATACGAGAACGTGCCGGAAGTCGACAGGGCGTACTACATCGACAACCTCAAGAAGAACGAGGTTCGCAGGTACACAGACTCAATCTCTTCGGAGAAAATTTATTTCGGTTACACTTACAAGGAAGTCCAGGCCAAGGAAATCAACCTCGGTCTTGACCTCAAGGGCGGTATGAACGTCATGCTGCAGGTCCAGCTCGAAGACCTCGTGAAGGCCATCTCGGGCGGCAACCAGGACCCTGCATTCCTTCAGGCCCTCGAGCTCGCGAAGCAGCGCAGCGTCACTTCCCAGCAGGACTACATCACCCTCTTTGCAGAGGCCTGGAAGGAAGTGGGCGGCGGCCAGCGCCTCGCCCAGATATTCGGAACCTACGAGATGCGTGACCGCATCCGTCCCGAGAGCAGCGACGAAGACGTGGTCAAGGTCATCCGCGAGGATGCCGAGAGCGCCGTGGCGAACTCCTTCAACGTGCTCCGCAACCGTATCGACCGCTTCGGCGTGACCCAGCCCAGCATCCAGAAGATCGGCAACACCGGCCGCATCCTCGTGGAACTTCCCGGCGTTAAGGAGCCCGAGCGCGTACGCAAGCTTCTCCAGGGCACCGCATCCCTCGAGTTCTGGCCCACCTTCGACGCCCAGGAAATCCAGCCCTACCTCGTTGAGGCCAACAACATCCTCGCCCAGCTGAGCGCAGCCCAGAGCGTTGAGGAGGCTCCCGCAGCCGAAGAGGCCGCCGAGGATCTCGTGGCCCAGGAAATCCAGGCCCAGGAGGCCAATTCCGACGAAGCTGACCTGGCCGCCTACAAGAAGGCCAACCCCCTGTTCTCCGTCCTGCAGCCCAGCCAGGCCCGCGGCAACGCCTGCATAGGTTACGCCGCAGCAGCCGACACCGCTGCCGTGAACAAGCTCCTCGCCGACCCCAGCGTGGCAGGCATCTTCCCCGCAGAGTTCCGCCCTATGTGGAGCGTGAAGCCCAGCGAGTACTTCTCCGCCGACAACATCTACGAGCTCGTGGCCATCAAGGCCGGCAGCCGTGACGGAAAGGCTCCCCTGGACGGCGGCGTGGTGACCGACGCCCGCGTGGACTATGACAGCCGCCGCGGAGGCACTCCCGGCGTCTCGATGACAATGAACGCCGAGGGAGCCAACATCTGGGCCCGTCTCACCAAGGAGAACATCGGCAAGCAGATAGCCATCGTGCTCGACGGCACCGTATATTCCTATCCTACCGTACAGAGCGAAATCACCGGAGGTTCCTCCAGCATCACCGGCAACTTCGACCTTGAGGAGGCAACCGACCTTACCAACGTCCTGAAGTCCGGTAAGCTCCCCGCTCCCGCAACCATCGTCCAGGAGCAGGTCGTGGGTCCTTCCCTCGGTGCCGAGTCCATCCACGCGGGTCTCGTTTCCTTCGTGATCGCGTTCCTGCTCGTGCTCGTATATATGGTGTTCTTCTATCAGGGCGCCGGCATTGCAGCCGACCTCGCACTGCTCACCAACGTGGTGCTCCTGTTCGGAACCCTCGCAAGCTTCGGCGCAGTGCTGACCCTCCCCGGTATCGCAGGTCTCGTCCTGACCTTGGGTATGGCAGTGGACGCCAACGTGATCATCTATGAGCGCATCAAGGAGGAACTCAAGGCCGGAAAGGGTCTGAGCAAGGCTATCCACGACGGTTACAACAACGCCTACAGCGCCATCATCGACGGCCAGGTGACCACCCTGCTCACCGGTCTCGTGCTGTTCTTCTTCGGTTCCGGCCCCATCAAGGGCTTCGCAACCACCCTCATCATCGGTATCATCACCTCCGTTCTCACTTCCATCTTCATCACCCGCCTCGTGTTCGAGGACCGCGTGAAGAAGGGCAAGAACATCACCTTCGAGAACAATCTCACAAAGAACTTCCTCAAGAATACCAAGGTCGACTTCATCGGAGGCCGCAAGTATTCCTACATCATCTCCGGCGCCCTCATCGTGATTGCAATAGCCTCGATGTGCTTCAAGGGCTTCACCTACGGCGTTGACTTCACCGGCGGCCGCACCTATGTCGTGCGCTTCGACCAGCCCGTGACCGCAGAAGCCGTCCGCGCAGCCGCGGAGGACGTGTTCAACACCGCAGACCCCACCTCTTCAGTGGAGGTGAAGCAGTACGGCGGCGAGTCCCAGATGAAGATCACCACCTCTTATAAGGTGAAGGACGAGTCTTCCGAGGTCGATGCCGAAATTGAGAAAATGCTCTATGATTCGATGAAGGGCCTCTTCGCCGACTCCGAAATGAGCTTCGCCGACTTCAAGGACACCGCCAACAACCCCAACGGTATCATCAGTTCCGACAAGGTGGGCGCTTCCATCGCATCCGACATCCAGCGCAGCGCAATCATCTCCGTGATTCTTGCTCTGCTCATCATCTTCGCCTACATAGCCTGGCGCTTCAAGGGCTGGAACTGGGGTCTTGGCGGCGTCGTCTCCCTTGCCCATACCGCTATCATCATAATCGGCTTCTTCAGCCTGTTCAGCGGAATCCTTCCCTTCAACCTCGACGTTGACCAGACCTTCATCGCGGCAATCCTGACGATCATCGGTTACGCCATCAACGACAACGTGGTTATCTTCGACCGTATCCGCGAGAACCTCGGCCTGCACCCGAACGACGACTTCAAGACCCAGGTCAACAAGTCGCTCAACCAGACCCTCACCCGTACGGTCAACACCTCTGTTTCCACCCTCCTTCCTATGGTTGCAATCGCAATCTGGGGCGGTGAGAGCATCCGCGGTCTGTCAGTGGCCCTCTGCCTCGGTATCATCATCGGTACCTACGCATCCATTATGATCGGTACCCCGATCATGTACGACAGCACCATCGCTTCCCAGAAGAAAGCAGCCAAGAAATAATACTTCTTCCGCATAACATTTTCTGCCGGTTTCCGCAAGGGGGCCGGCAGATTGTTTTAACGGATTATTTATTTAATTTTGCACAAACACATTTCCTGTAATGAAACACTTTGCAATAATCACCCTCTCACTTGCCCTTCTACTTGCCGGCGGCTGCTCGAGCCTGAAGCAAGCATCCGTGGAACCCTACGACGACGAAGCCGTGGAAATAGGCTACGGCAAGGTTCCCAAGAGCAAACTCACCAATTCGGTGAGCAAGGTCAACATAAAAGAGGATGAAGTTTCCAGCTACTCCACCATCTACGACTACCTGCGAGGCAGGGTAGCCGGGCTCTATGTGGGCCCTTCGTCGGTCGGCGGCACTCCTGAAATGCGTATCCGCGGAACAAATTCCATCAATATGTCCAACCAGCCGCTCATCATAGTGGACGGGGTTGAGATGACCAACATCTCCTGGATCAACCCGCGCGACGTCCGGAACGTGGAGGTTCTAAAGGACGCCGGTTCCTCGATCTACGGCGTGCGCGGCGCCAACGGAGTCATAATAATAACCACAAGGCAATAAGGAGATGCCCTTCGTTCATCTGCACGTCCATACCCAGTATTCCATACTGGACGGCCTTTCCGACATAGGCAAACTCTTCACCCGGGCCGAGGAACTCGGTATGCCGGCCCTTGCAATAACCGACCACGGTAATATGTACGGCGTGAAGGAGTTCTTCAAGCACGCCGGCAAGCACCCCGCGGTAAAGCCCATCATAGGCTGCGAAATCTACGTTACGCGCCATTACGACCACCACCTCAAAGACAACGAGCATCGCGGCTACTATCACCTGATTCTGCTGGCCAAGAACTACGAAGGCTACAAGAATCTGATGAAGATAGTCTCCACGGGCCACATCGAGGGAAAGTACTACGACAAGCCCCGCGTGACCCACGAGATAGTGGAGAAATACCACGAGAACCTGATCTGCTGCTCGGCCTGCCTTGCGGGAGAGATTCCCAAGTGCATCGTGGCCGGCGACTGGGACGGCGCCCGCAAGGCCGTGGAGTGGCACCGCGGCGTGTTCGGAGACGACTACTACCTTGAGGTGATGCTCCACAAGACCGAGGTCACGGGCATCCCGGCGGAAAGCTATGCAAAGATAAGGGAAGTCGGTGATTATCAGCAGATTGCCAACGAGGGAATCTTCAAGTTGGCGGCCGAGTACGGCATCCCGGTGGTGGCTACCAACGACGTCCACTTCGTGCGGAAGGAAGACGGCCCGGTGCACGACCGCCTGATCTGCCTTACCACCAACGCCAACGTCAGCGACCCCAAGCGCCTGCGCTATACCCAGCAGGAATATCTCAAGAGCGAGGAGGAGATGGCGGCCCTGTTCCCCGGCCACCCGGAGGTGCTGGAGAACACGGTGAAGCTGGCCGAAAAGGTGGAGTCCTACTCCATCGACCGCGGCCACGTGCTGCCAAAGTACGAGATAGACCCGGCTTTCCTTGCCAGGATCGACGAAGAGATGAAGCGCTACGACGCCGTCATCGAAGAGGGCCGTTACACCATCACCAAGGACAAGAAGACCGGTGAGGTCGTCTCCAAGGAATACCGCGGCGACGAATTCTGCCATTCGGTGGCCTTCCTTTGCCACCTTACCTACGAAGGTGCGAAGAAGCGCTACGGCGAAGTCCTGAACGAAGAGCAGGCCGAGAGGATAGACTTCGAGCTGAAGACCATCAGCAGGATGGGCTTCCCCGACTACTTCCTCATCGTGCAGGACTACATCGCGGCTTCCCGCAATATGGGTTATATGGTGGGCCCGGGGCGAGGCTCCGCCGCAGGTTCCGTGGTGGCTTACTGCCTGGGAATCACCAATCTGGACCCTATCCGCTACAATCTGCTGTTCGAGCGTTTCCTCAACCCCGACCGAATCAGCATGCCCGATATCGACGTGGACTTCGAGAACCTCCTGGCCGCCCACGAATATGTGGAGAACACCTACGGTTCCGACCACGTGTCGCGCGTGATAACCTTCGGCACTATGGCGGCGAAGAGCGCCATCAAGGACGTTGCGCGCATAAGCCAGGTGAGCATCGACGAGAGCAACCGCCTGACCAAGATGGTCCCCGACAGGCTCAGCGAGAAGGTGGAGAAGGAATATCCCTTCAACCCCAAGCTGGACGAGCTGAAGCCGGGCTTCAAGGCTTTCCAGAAGGAGGACGGCAAGTGGTACCAGAAGGGTATGGAAGACACCGACGTGAAGATTACCCTCAAGAACTGCTACCGCCTGGTTCCGGAGTTCAAGAACGAGCTGCAGAACGGTTCCGAGGTCAACAAGGAGGTTCTCTACTACGCCCAGCAGCTGGAAGGCTGCATAAGGCAGGTCGGAGTGCACGCCTGCGCCACCATAATAGGCCGCGGCAACCTCACCGACTACATTCCCATCTGCCTTTCCAAGGACAAGGACACCGGCAAGGACGTGTGGACCTCGCAGTACGACGGCCATTACATCGAAGACGTGGGTATGCTGAAGATGGACTTCCTCGGCCTCATCACCCTTCAGATAATAAAGGAGTGCCAGAACAACATCAAGCTGCGCTGGGGCAGGGAATTCGACATAGAGGCTATTCCCATCGACGACAGGGAGGTTTACGAGCAGTACGGCCGGGGCGACACCACCTCGGTGTTCCAGTTCGAATCGGGCGGAATGAGGGAGTGGCTGCAGAAGCTGCACCCCGAGCGCTTCGAGGACCTCATTGCTATGAACGCCCTTTACCGGCCGGGCCCGATGGACTACATCCCCTCCTTCGTGAAGCGTAAACTGGGCCAGGAACCCATTGAGTACGACCTTCCGGAAATGGAGGAGTATCTGGCTGAAACATACGGAGTTACGGTTTATCAGGAACAGGTGATGCTGCTCTCCCGCAAGCTCTCTTCGTTCACCAAGGGCGAGGCCGACAAGCTGCGCAAGGCAATGGGAAAGAAGCAGATTGCCGTGATGCAGGAGCTGAAGGAGAAGTTCATGAAGAACGGCATAGCAAACGGCCACCCCGAAAAGACCCTGGACAAGATTTGGAAGGACTGGGAGAAGTTCGCCCAGTACGCCTTCAACAAGTCGCACGCCACCTGCTATGCTTGGGTGAGCTATCAGACAGCCTGGCTAAAGTGCCATTACACCGCGGAATTCCTGGCGGCCAACCTTTCCTGCAACCTGTCCAATATGGACGAGCTGAAGAAGATAATGGCCGACTGCAAGATGCATAAGGTGAAGGTGCTGAACCCCGACGTGAACGAGAGCCTGGCCCACTTCACCGTGAACAAGAAGGGGGAAATCCGCTTCGGCTTGGGAGGCCTGAAGGGCTTCGGCGACAACGTCGTGGAGGCTCTGCTCTCCGAAAGGCAGCAGAACGGCCCCTTCGCCGACGCCTGGGACTTTATGGAACGCCTCTCCGGCAAGGTGAACCGCAAGGCTATGGAGACGCTGGTGTGCGCCGGAGCCTTCGATTCCTTCGGCTACAAGCGTTCCCAGTTCTTCACTCCGTCGGGGAACGGCGACCTCTTCATCGACTCCCTGGTGCATTACGCCGAGCTGTTCAAGAACGACCAGATGGACTCCGCAGCCTCCCTGTTCGGGGAGATGGAGGAGATGAAGCCGGTGCGCCCGGAAATGCCCGACGCCCCCGCGGAGGAAGATATCCTGGAGACCCTGCAGAGGGAGAAGGAGTTCGTGGGAATGTATCTGAGTTCCCACCCCCTGGACCGCTATGCCTTTGAAATAAAGGAGTTCACCACCGCCGAACTGGCCGGAATCCCCGCCCTCGTGGAAGCGGCGCAGCCCTGCAAGGCGGCCGTTGCCGGTATGGTCACCGAAGTCAAGACCATCACCGCCAAGAACGGAGCCCCGGGTGCAAGGGTGACCGTGGAAGATTACAGCGGCTCCTATGAGTTCGCGCTCTTCAGCAAGGATTACGAGGCCTTCCTGCCCTTTATGAAGAAGAACGAGAATCTGTACATAGAGGGCGATATAGCCGAAAGATACTTCATCAAACCGGAGGAACGCGCGCAGGGCAAGAGGGCTCCCTATACATTCAAAATCAAGAAGATAACCCTGCTCGGCAACATTGCACAGGAGCATCTGACCAGTTTCTGCGTCGATGTTCCCTCGGAGATGCTGGGCGCAGAGTTCAGGACTTCCCTGAGCAGGCTCTTCAAGTCCTGCCCGGGAAAGACGCCCCTGCTGGTGGCCCTGCACGACAAAGCCACCGGATATAACATCGAGTTCAAATCGAAGAAATATACGGTGGCCGTGTGCGAAGACCTGCTTTCAGGCCTGTCTATGCTTGGTCTTTCCTACCGCGTGGGCAAGAAATAAAATTTACCTTGTGAGCTTGAATCCGGCGTCGAGACCCTCGGCGCTGCTTACGAGGTTGCTGACGGTGGAAACGAGGGAGCTGTTGGAAACGTTTCCGATGATGCTGATGGCCTTGGAGGCGAATGTGAGGAATTTGTCGGCGTCGAAGAGAATCTCACAACCGTCGGTGGTGGCCTTCACGACACCGTCGAGCTGCAGGTAGGTGAATGCCTTGCCGAACTTGATGGTGACCTTGTCGTCTTCCTGGGTCCAGGTTCCGGTGAGAGGGAGCTTACCGACGGTCATCTTGAAGCTGTAGTCGGAGCCGAAGGTGAGAGTTGCGGCGCCCGGCTTCACGCCGACCTTGGCAAGAGCTTCGTCGAGTTTGCTCTCAACAGTGCCCATTGCAACGGAGGATGCGAGGTTGCCGAGAACGTTGGAGGAAGATACAGCAGCGGCCACGCCGTTGTAGTTCCAGGTGCCGGCGAGGTCCACGTTCTGCACGGAACCGACGAGAGTGCCGAGGAGAGACTTGGCTACGCTCTGGGTAGTGGAACCCTTGAGGAGGTCGAGCACGCTGCCGGTGGAACCGGAAGTGTATCCGCTGGTCGAGGAAGACGAAGAGGAAGAAGATCCTCCGAGAAGGCTGCCGAGAATGCTCTGGGCGTTGGCTGCTCCGGCGCAGAGGGCCAGGGAAGCGATGATTACAAGTACTTTTTTCATATTAAAGAAACATTGATGTGTCAACAGACTCATAAAGGTACTACTATTTTTGCTAAATTTGTGCCTGTACCAAGCCAAATTATTCATTTATGCAGAAAAGTTTTGCCGATCTTGGCCGCGTGGAGGCCATAAGGGAATTGTTCGAAGGGAGCGGTTATGAGCCTTTCAGGGAACCGCTGTGGACGGAAGCCCCTAAGGGAGGGATTCTGACCACAGCAGGCAGAGTCCTTCTGGAAGGAGTGGACTTTGACCTCGTGTATTTTCCGCTCAAGCACCTCGGCTACAAGTCGGTCGTGGCGGTTACCGGAGAACTTTACGCCGTCTGCTCCACCCCGCAAACCCTTTCGGTGGTGCTCGGAGTCTCGGCAAAGCTGGACTTCGCGCAGATCGGGGAACTATGGGGAGGGATGCTCGCCGCCGCCCGGGAATTCGGGTACAAGGCTCTCAGCCTTGACCTCCAGCCCTCGAAGAACGGCCTTTGCATCAGCCTTTCGGCAAGCGGCATCGAAATTGCCCCGAAGGGCCGCCCCAAGGCTCAAAGTATGGACCTGATCTGCGTGAGCGGCCGCCTGGGAGCCGCGTTCCTTGGCCAGCAGGTGCTGGAGCGCAAGAGCGGTGAACTGGAGAAATACAAGATGATGCTGGCCGCGTACCTTAAGCCGGAGCTCGAAGCTGACCTTCCCGCCCGCCTGGAAGAGGCCGGAGTGAAGCCGCCGTTCGGCTTTTTCGTGACCCGGGGCCTTTCCGACGCTGTGCTCAGGCTCTCGCGCGACAGCGGGCTCGGCGTGAAGGTTTATGCCGACAAGATTCCCTTCGAGGGCAACAGCTTCGCCCTCGGCAAGGAACTGGACATAGACCCGGTCTCGGCCGCGATGAACGGTGGCGACGACTTCGTTGTACTGTACGTGATTCCCAGCGCCCTGTTTGAAAAATTCTCGCGGGAATTCAAGACCTTCGAGGTCATTGGGCACCTGGCCCGCCCCGAAGTTGGTGCGGCGCTGGTCTCGCCCGACGGCCTGGAGCACCCCGTTTCCGCTCCCGGATGGAACATCAACAATCAATGATATGACTCTTACCCTTGTCCTTGCGGCGCTTGCAGGCTTGCTGCAGCCCCAGATCATCAACGTCCCCGACCGCGCTCAGACCTCCCTGGACGGGGAGTGGAACTGCCTTGTGGACCAGTTCGCCAACGGTTATCTCGACTACAGGCAGAACCCTATGCCCGAAGACAGGACCTTCTTTGCCGACAGGCATTTCTATCAGGATGAGACGAAACTGGTGGAATACGACTTCGACGTGGCCCAGACCCTGCGCGTTCCCGGCGACTGGAACACCCAGGACCCGAAGTACTATTATTTCGAGGGGACTATCTGGCTCCGGCGCCTGTTCGAAGCCGATCCCAAGCCGGGAAAACGCTATTTCTTCCACTTCGGCGCCGTCAACTACGAGGCCGTGGTGGGCCTGAACGGCCATATCGTCGGCTCGCACATAGGTGGTTTCACCCCCTTCGACATCGAGGTGACGGACCTTCTGAAAAAGGGGAGCAACTCCCTGATTGTGAGGGTGGACAATTCCCGCCACACCGACGGAGTGCCGATGCACAACTTCGACTGGTGGAACTTCGGGGGAATAACCCGGAGCGTGAGCCTGCTGGAGGTCCCGCAGACCTTCGTGCAGGACTATTCGGTGCAGCTTTCCGCCGACGGGAAGAGCGTGGAGGGTTGGGTGCAGCTGGCTGGCCCCGGTATGGACGGAGGGGCTTCGGTGGAGATTCCGGAACTGGGAATCAGCGCTCAGATTGCCTCCTGCGGTGCCGGCGGTCGGGGATCTTTCAGCGTCCCCTTCAGGAAGAAGCGGCTGCCGGAGCGCTGGTGCCCGGAGAACCCGCGCCTCTACGAAGTTAAAATCTCGGCCGGTGAGGACTGCACGACCGACAGAATCGGCTTCCGCACCATCGAGACCCGGGGCACGAAGATTCTGCTGAACGGCAAGGAGACCTTCCTGAAAGGGGTCGCCGTTCACGAAGAGACCCCTTACGCACCGTCCGGCAGAGCCTGGAGCGAAGAGGACGCGCGGACGACCCTCGGCTGGGCGAAGGAGATGGGGTGCAACTTCGTCAGGCTCGCCCATTATCCACACAACGAGACCATGATCCGAGTGGCCGAGGAGATGGGAATAATGGTCTGGGACGAGATTCCCGTCTATTGGGCCATCGACTGGAACAACCCCGCAACCTACGGGAATGCCGAAAACCAGCTTTGCGAGATGATCACACGGGACAAGAACCGCGCGAACGTCATTATCTGGTCCGTTTCGAACGAAACGCCGCGCTCTCCGGCCCGGTTGAAGTTCCTTACCGGCCTCATCGCCAAGGCCCGCGAAATGGACCCTACGCGCCTTGTTTCGTCGGCAATGGAGAAGGATGAGCCGGAGCCGGGGCATATGACTATGAACGACGACCTGGTGGATTATGTGGACCTTATCAGCTTCAACCAATATGTGGGCTGGTACGACGGCGACTTTGACAAGTGCGACAGGGTGCACTGGGATTTCCCGGCTCAGAAGCCCGTCATAATAACCGAATACGGCGGGGGAGCCAAATACGGCCGCCACGGCGCCGTGACGGAGCGTTTTACCGAGGAGTATCAGGCGAAATTGTACGAGAAGAACATAGAAATGCTTTCGCGCATTCCCGAGCTTGCGGGCTCCTGCCCGTGGATTCTCAAGGACTTTCGCTCGCCCCGCCGCCAGCTGAACGGCATCCAGGACGAGTTCAACCGCAAGGGTCTTATTTCAGAGAACGGAGAGAGGAAGCAGGCTTTCTACATTATGCAGAAGTGGTATTGCTCAATGCAAGAATAACCGGCGTTTGAGCGCAAAAAAAGAGACGGCCTTGCGGTCGTCTTTTTTTGTGGTGGGACCTGGCGGATTCGAACCGCCGACCTCTTGCGTGTGAAGCAAGCGCTCTGAACCGACTGAGCTAAGGTCCCTTCTACTTTTGTACGGGGGCACAAAAGTAGTAAAATTATGGGTTACTTGCAAACTTCACTTATTTTTTCGTGATTTTTGTTTTCTTCCCTTACTAAAGATTACGGAGAAGGTTGTTGAGATTGACCTTCTTGTCGATCATTGCACGGAGTTCCGCGATGGGAACGCGGGTCTGCTCCATTGTGTCGCGGTCGCGCACGGTAACGCAGTTGTCGGTCAGGGATTCGTGGTCCACGGTGATGCAGAAGGGGGTTCCGATTGCATCCTGACGGCGGTAGCGCTTGCCTATTGAATCCTTCTCCTCATACTGGCAGTTGAAGTCGTACTTGAGGTCGTTCATTATCTGCTGGGCGAGCTCGGGCAGGCCGTCCTTCTTCACGAGAGGCAGGACAGCGGCCTTGACGGGCGCCAGAGGAGCGGGGATGCTGAGCACGACGCGGGTCTCGCCGTTCTCAAGTTTCTCTTCGTGGAAGGAGTTGCTGAGCACTGCAAGGACCATACGGTCCACGCCGATGGAGGTCTCTATGACATACGGAGTGTAGGCCCTGTTCTCCTCGGGGTCGAAGTACTCGATCTTCTTTCCGGAGTACTTGGCGTGGTTGCCGAGGTCGAAGTTGGTGCGGCTGTGCACACCTTCGAGCTCCTTGAAGCCGAAGGGGAAGTTGAACTCGATGTCGGTGGCGGCGTTGGCATAGTGGGCAAGCTTCTCGTGGTCATGGAAGCGGTAGTTCTGGGCTCCCATTCCCATATTGACGTGCCACTTCATACGCTGCTCCTTCCATTTTGCGAACCAGTCGAGCTCGGTGCCGGGCTTGATGAAGAACTGCATCTCCATCTGCTCGAACTCCCTCATACGGAAGATGAACTGGCGGGCCACTATCTCGTTGCGGAAGGCCTTTCCTATCTGAGCAATGCCGAAAGGAATCTTCATACGGCCGGTCTTCTGGACGTTGAGGTAGTTGACGAATATGCCCTGGGCGGTCTCGGGACGCAGATAAATGGTGTTGGCGCTCTCGGAGGTGGAACCCATCGAGGTGCTGAACATAAGGTTGAACTGCCTTACGTCGGTCCAGTTGCAGGTGCCACTGATGGGACAGACGATGTTACAGTCGTAGATTATCTGGCGGTATTCCGCAAAGTCGGAAGCCTGCTCGGCGGCAACATAACGGTTGTGTACCTCGTCATACTTCGCCTGCTCGCGGAGGACGTTGGGGTTGGTTGCGCGGAACTGAGCCTCGTCGAAGGACTCGCCGAATTTTCTGCGGCCCTTCTCAACCTCCTTGTTCACCTTTTCCTCGAGTTTGCCGAGATAATCCTCGATCAGGACGTCGGCGCGGTAGCGCTTCTTGGAGTCCTTGTTGTCGATGAGGGGGTCGTTGAACGCATCGACATGGCCGGAGGCCTTCCAGATTGTGGGGTGCATGAAGATGCAGGAATCTATGCCGACTATGTTCTCGTTAAGACGGGTCATGGCATTCCACCAATACTGCTTGATGTTGTTCTTGAGTTCAACGCCCATCTGGCCGTAGTCGTAAACCGCTGCCAGACCGTCATAAATTTCGCTTGACTGGAAAATGAAACCGTACTCCTTGCAATGAGCAACCAGTACCTTGAAGAGTTCGTCTTGTGTCATATCTGTTTAACTACCAACTGAATTAGGTGTGCAAAGATAACAAAACTTACATTACCTTAGATATAAATTTTGATACTTTCATATTTGTTACATATTACATTTGTGAAAGAAGTTCCTTCACATAGGGTCTTGTCTCTATCTGCGGGTGCGGGATTGTGAGTTCCGGAGTGTTTACGGTTTTCCGGCCGTAGAGAAGTATGTCGATGTCGATAATGCGGTTGTGGTACACTCTGTTGCCGTTTTCATCGTATTCGGGTGAGTCTGTCCTGCCCATTTCACGCTCGATTTCCTTGCAAATTTTCAATATGGTAAGGGGGGCTTTCGAACAGCGGAACCTGACGATGCAGTTTAAGAAGTCAGGGCCGGAAAATCCTATCGATTTTGTAACTGCTACAGGCGAAATTGCAGAAACGGAACATCCGAGCCTCTCTTCCAGAAGCGCCACCGATCTGCTTATGTTCGCTGCGCGGTTGCCAAGATTGGAGCCTATGGCAAGGTAAAGGTCGGCGGGGAACATCGCTCTAGTCCTCCCAGCCAAGAATGAGCCTGGCCTCCTCGGACAACATACTCTGGTCCCATACCGGGTCGAAGGTGAGTTCTATGCTGCAGGATTTGACCCCCGGAGTAAGTTCCACCATATGCCTTACCTCGGCGAGAACCTCGTCGGCCATAGGGCAGGTGGGAGCGGTGAAAGTCATCTTTATGTAAACTTCGTGCTGCTTGTTTATGTTCAGTTCGTAGATTAGGCCCAGATCATACACGTTGACGGGAATCTCGGGGTCATAAACCTGTTTTATGGCAAGAATCACATCCTCATAAAGCGGCGTGAGTTCGCGGACGTCGTCCGGAGTAAGAATTTCGTTTTCTTCCATATCCTTTCAGGCGCAGTTTGCGCGTGCAACATTCTTTATGGTTTCTATCATGGAGGCAAGTCCGTTCGCCCTTGTGGGAGAGAGGTTTTCCCTGAGGCCGAGTTTTTCTATGAACGAAAAATCGTCGGACGCAATTTCCTCCGGTGTGCGGCCGGAATACACCGAAATGAGCAGGGAAATTATTCCTTTCGTTATTATTGCATCTGAGTCGGCAGTAAACAGGAGTTTTCCATCCTTCATTTCCCAATCAAGCCAAACTCTTGATTGACAACCTTTTATAAGTTTATCCTCGGTTTTTCGTTCCTCGTGGAACGGAGCTAGTTGCTTACCCAGTTCAATGAGATATTCGTATTTGTCGAGCCAGTCGTCGTAGAGGGCAAAATCCTCTATTACGGCCATTTGAGTATCTTTCAAATTTTCCATTATCCAAGCATTTTTACAGCTCTGTCGAGACTCTTGATAAAATATTCAGCTTCCTCGAGCGTATTATAAGGGGCGAACGATGCACGAAGCATCCCGGTCACCCCGAAGCGGTCCATAAGAGGTTCCGCGCACATCTGGCCCGAGCGCACTGCAATTCCCATTTTGTCTAAAATCAGAGCAAGATCTTCGTGGTGAGCGCCTTCTACAGAAATGGAGAAAACAGGAACCTTGAGATTGCGGTCGGAAGGATTGCCGTAAAGGGTTATGTTTTTTCTGGCCTTGAATTCATCCAAGACATATTCGATTATAGCCCTCTGATTGTCTTTAATTTCAGGACAATCAAATTCCTTGGCCAAGGCGAGGGCCGGTTTGAGTGTGGGAATTCCGGCAATGTTCTGCGTGCCTGCCTCGAATTTGTGAGGCCAGGGAGCGTAAGTGGTGTTGCCCCAAGTCACGGTCCCTATCATTTCTCCTCCGCCCATATAAGGTGGCATTGATTCCAGCCATTTGTCTTTAGCATAAAGAACTCCGGTTCCAGGGGCAGCATAAATCTTGTGGCCTGAAAACAGATAGAAATCACAATCCAGGTCAGTTACGTTCACACTTGAGTGGACAATACCCTGAGCACCGTCTATAAGAATAGGGCAACTATTTGAGTGACAAATATTTACAATTTCTTTTACAGGATTTTCAATACCCAGAACATTGGAGATATGGGCTATGCAGACAAGCCTTGTTTTCGGATTGATCAAGGCCTTTAGTCCAGCGGGGTCAACGGTACCGTCGTCTTCAACAGGAAGCACTGTGATACGTGCCTTTTTGCGAGCCGCCATCATCTGCCAGGGAACGATATTGGAGTGGTGCTCAGACTCGCAGACTATAATCTCGTCGTCCTCGTGAACGAAGGCCTCACCAAAACTGAAAGCTACAAGATTCAGAGAGTGAGTGGCACCGGATGTGAAGACAATATTTTTAGGGGACGGAGCGCCTATAAATGTAGCGACGGCGGCCCTTGTGCTCTCGAATTCCTCAGTTGCAAGATCGGCAATATGATGAACGGCTCTGTGGAGGTTGGAATTGAGCTTTGAAGACATCTCGTTCCACTTTTCGATAACCTGCAAAGGACGCTGTGAAGTGGCTGCATTGTCTAAATAGACAAGCGGCTTGCCGTAAACGGTCTGCTTCAACTCAGGGAATAGGGAACGTATATTTTCTGAAGTCATAAATCTCAATTAAAGCACGCAAATTTAGCAATATTTTACATACATTTGCCGTATGATAGACTACATTTCAGGAAAGATCGCGGAGCTTACGCCCACGAAAGTTACAATAGACAATCAAGGAATTGGATATTGTATGGAAATATCGCTGCAGACTTACGGTAAACTGGACGGTAAAAAAGAGGCTTCAATCTACATTCAGAGCCAGTTGAACCAAAGGGACGGAACGCAGGTAGATTATGGTTTTGCAAACAAAGACGAAAGGGAACTGTTTCGTCTGATTACAGGAGTATCAGGAATGGGCGCTGCTTCAGCAAGAATGATATTGTCTTCACTGTCGGCAGATGAACTGCGGGAAGCAATTCTATCTGAAAATATAAATATACTCAAATCAATAAAGGGTATAGGACTCAAGACTGCGCAGAGAATGGTTCTTGAACTGAAAGACAAGATAGTGAAAGGAGAAGGTGCCGCTTCAGAAACACTGTTCCAGGCCGACAGCAATGCTGCAGTTGACGAAGCTACAAGTGCTCTGCAGATGCTCGGATTCAATAAACCTAATATACAGAAAGCTATTCAGAACATACTTAAAGCAAACCCTAAAGCAAGTGTGGAGCAAATAATAAAATCTGCCCTGCAGATGCTTTAAATGGCTGTTCCACGTGGAACTAACGACCAAAATAAACGAGCAGAACTGAAATATCTGCTGGAGAAACACCCGAGATTCTAGAGGCCTGTGCAATAGTTCTCGGGTTAAATTTTGCAAGTTTCTGGCGACATTCTATGGTCAGACCAGAGATAGAATCAAAATTAAAATTATCAGGAATAATAAGATTCTCGAGTCGTTTCATCTTATCTGCAAGTTTACGCTCGCGATCAATATATCCTTTATATTTAATAGAAATTTCAGCAGATTCAATAGCCTCTTCAGAGAATGTTCCCCGTGGAACATAAGATAAAAGACCCGCCAAATCAAGTTCCGGACGGCTTACCAAATCAGATATTTTCTTAGATTCAGTAAGAAGAGTCGAACCCTTGCTTGAAAGATAAGAATTGATCTTTTTGGCCGTTAAATTATGATTCTCACAGTAATCTATTAGCGAATCTATATCCTCATATTTCTTCATCATAGAAGAATAACGTTCATCTGAAGCCAAACCAATTGAATAAGAAAGAGGAGTTAATCTTTGGTCTGCGTTATCCTGTCTTAAAAGAATACGATATTCAGCCCTGGAAGTGAACATTCTATAAGGTTCATCAACTCCCTTTGTAATCAGATCATCAATAAGAACACCTATATAAGATTCATCTCTGGAAAGGATGAAAGGTTCCTTTTCAGATAACTTCAAATGAGCATTAATACCTGCCATAATACCCTGAGCAGCAGCCTCTTCGTAACCGGTTGTTCCATTAACCTGACCAGCAAGGAAAAGATTCTCTATAACTCGAGATTCCAAAGAGGCATTAAGTTGAGTAGGATCAAAGAAATCATATTCTACAGCATAAGCCGGCCTGTAAATCTTAGCATTTTCAAGTCCTTTGATTTTATGAAGGGCAGACAGCTGAATAACAAGTGGAAGAGATGAGGAAAAACCTTGCAGATAATATTCGTTGGTATTTCTTCCTTCAGGTTCAAGGAAAAGCTGATGGGCATTGTTCTCCGGGAAAACACGCAATTTATCTTCAATGCTCGGGCAGTACCTTGGCCCACGACCGTGAATCATTCCGGTAAACAAAGGAGAGTCAGAAAAACCGGAACGAAGAATATCGTGAACCTCTTCATTGGTATGAAGAATATAACAAGGCATCTGGGTCTGACCTTTCTGAACAGGAGAAGGAACGTCAAGATAAGAAAAACGCCCTGGAACCTCGTCACCTTCCTGAATGGTCAGAGAAGAAACATCAACAGAAGAAATGTCGATTCTAGGAGGAGTTCCTGTTTTCATACGGTCGGTGACAACACCTCTTTCAGCTAATTGTTCGGTAAGACCGTAAGAAGCCTGCTCACCAATACGGCCGCCGGGAAAACAGTTGCGACCGATGAAAAGTTTACCCCCGAGGAAAGTTCCGGCGGTAAGAATAACCGCGCGAGACTTAAAAATTGCCCCTGTATTAGTACATACTCCGCAAATTTTTTGATTCTCAAAGAGAAAAGAAGTGGCAAAATCCGCGTAAATATCTAATTTACAATTAGTTTCAAGAATTTTACGCCAGTTCAGGGAAAACTGGATTTTATCGCACTGCGCCCTGGGACTCCACATAGCGGGACCCTTGGAACGATTAAGCATCCTGAACTGAAGTGTAGATTGGTCGGTGACGATTCCGGTGTACCCGCCAAGAGCATCAATCTCACGGACTATCTGACCCTTTGCAATTCCTCCGATGGCGGGATTGCAGGACATACGGGCAAAGCCGACCATGTCGGCTGAAATGAGAAGAACGGAAGAACCGAGGTTCGATGCTGCCATCGCAGCTTCGCAGCCGGCGTGACCTCCGCCTACAACTATGACATCATAGAATCCCTGCATAAAAGATAATAGTCTTCTTTGGAGCGCATTGTCTTTATATCTTCATCAGAATGGTCGTCATAACCGATGAGATGAAGAAGACCGTGAACAATAACCCTGTTCAATTCCTGTTCGAAGGCGGTTCCGTAATAAAGAGAATTTTCCCTGACGGAATCTACACTGATGAAAAGATCTCCGGAAAGAACATCTCCTTCACAATAATCAAAGGTGATTATATCGGTGAAGTAGTCGTGCTGGAGATATTTCATATTCACATCAAGAATATAATTGTCGGAACAGAATATTATGTTAATATTACCGAGTTTTCTCATCTCGCTGCCGGCAACGAACTTGAGCCAATCCTTGGTGAATTGCTTCTTTTTGAAATTGAAGTTGACGTCTTCAGTAAAGAATCTGATCATAAAATAAAGGTATCTGAGCGCAAAGTTAATCTTAAATTCTTGAATAAATTTGAAATAAAATAAATAATTCATATCTTTGAAACTTGAACGGGATTATAATAAATTATTAACCAATATATGGAAGTAAAGAAATCACCAAAGGTAGATCTCAAGAACAACAAACTGCTGTTCGTTGAGATAGGCTTTGTAGTAGCCCTTCTTGGAGTGCTCCTGGCATTCGAGTGGTCCAGCAAGGAAAAGAAGGAAGCTGCGCTCCTGGCCGACAACACGGAGATAATCGAGGAAGAAATGATTCCTATCACTCAGGACACCCCTCCCCCCCCGCCGGAAGCACCGAAGATTCCTGTTCTCTCTGACCAGATCGACATCGTGGACGATGACATCAAGGTCGACGACAACCTCATAAACCTCGAGGACGACGACAACATGGGCGTGGAAATCATGGACTATGTTGAAGAAGTTCAGGAAGAGGCTGTGCAGGAGGAAGAAGTTCCTTTCGCAATGGTTGAGCAGAAACCCACATTCCAGGGAGGCGACGCCAACAAGTTCTCCAAATGGGTGAACGAAAGGCTCGTATATCCTGAAATTGCAAAGGAGAACGGAGTTCAGGGCCGTGTTATGCTTCAGTTCACAGTGGGTACCGACGGAAAGGTTTCCAATGTCAAGGTTCTGCGTGGTGTGGATCCTTCACTCGACAAGGAAGCTGTCCGAGTTGTATCAATGTCTCCGAAGTGGGAGCCCGGCAAGCAGCAGACCCGCAAGGTCAAGGTTACCTATACCTTCCCTGTGATTTTCCAGCTGAGATAATTGCATAAATCATATAAATGAAGGCCGTCCGGTGGATGGCCTTTTTTTGGTCAAAAATGAACGAAGAAAGAAAGATACCCAATACCGAAAAAGCAGTATTTGTAGGAATAATCAAGCAGGGAGACGACGAGAGGAAAGTAATGGAATACCTCGACGAACTCGAGTTCCTTGCCGATACAGCTGGTGCAATAGGCGACAAGAAGTTTGTCCAGAAAGTGGACAAGCCAGACAAGGCTACCTATATAAGAAGCGGAAAACTGCAGGAAATAGCAGAATACTGTGAGGAAAACTGCATAGAATACGTCATATTCGATGATGAATTGACGGGGATGCAGCAGAGAAACATAGAGAAGATAATAAAGACCTCTTCCGTCATAGACAGAACAAGCCTGATTCTGGAAATATTCTCGCAAAGAGCAAAGACGGCATACGCGAAAACCCAGGTTGAACTGGCACAATACAACTATATGCTGCCAAGACTCGCAGGTATGTGGACCCACCTGGAAAGACAGAGGGGCGGTATGGGAACAAGAGGCGGTATGGGTGAAACCCAGATAGAAATAGACCGAAGGATAGTGAGAGAAAGGATTACCAAACTGAAGGATGATCTGAAGAAGATAGACCGCCAGATGGCAACCCAGAGGAGCAACAGGGGTCAGTTGGTGAGACTTGCGCTTGTGGGATACACAAACGTTGGAAAATCAACCCTGATGAACCTTCTGTCGAAGTCTGAAGTGTTTGCGGAAAACAAGCTTTTCGCAACCCTCGACACTACCGTAAGAAAGGTCGTGATAGGTAATGTACCATTCCTTTTGAGCGATACTGTGGGATTCATCAGGAAACTCCCTACACAGCTTATAGAAGCCTTTAAAAGCACTCTGGACGAGGTAAGGGAAGCAGATGTCCTGGTTCACGTGGTGGACGTATCCCATCCCGATTACGAAGAGCAGATGGAAGTTGTTGAAAAGACCTTAAAGGATATCGGTTCAACCGATAAACCTATATATATAGTCTTCAACAAGACCGACAATTACAGCTATGAGCCCTGGGATGAATTTTCACTGGAACCCAAGACGGAAAAGAACTTTTCCCTGGACGAGGTGAAATATAAATGGATAAATGACAGGAAAATACCCTGCATATTCATCTCGGCCACAAAGAAGGAAAACATAGAAAAACTCCGCGACGACATCTATAAGATGGTCGCGGAGATTCACGCGGGAAGATATCCCTTCAATAATTTTCTCTGGTAACTAGTCGGAGAACTTTGCCTTGAGGAATTCTCTGTTGAGCCTTGCGATATGGGCCACGGTAATTCCCTTGGGGCATTCAAGTTCGCAGGCGCGGGTGTTGGTACAGTTGCCGAACCCGAGCTCGTCCATCTTTGCAACCATAGCCTTTGCACGGCGCTTTGCCTCGGGACGACCCTGAGGAAGCAGTGCAAGAGAGCTAACGCGGGCAGCAACGAACAGCATAGCTGAACCGTTCTTACAGGTAGCCACGCAGGCTCCGCAACCTACGCAGGCAGCGGCATCCATACTCTCCTCTGCCTTGTCGTGGGAGATGAGGATATTGTTGGCGTCCTGGGCCGCTCCGGTGCGTACGGAAATGAATCCGCCGGCCTGGAGAATCTTGTCGAATGCGGTACGGTCCACAACAAGGTCCTTGATGACGGGAAAGGCTGCGCTCCTCCAGGGCTCGACGGTGATGGTGGCGCCGTCCTTGAAATGACGCATAAAGAGCTGGCAGGTGGTGACGTGGTCGTCGGGACCGTGTGCGCGGCCGTCGATGTAAAGGGAACAGGCACCGCAAATACCCTCACGGCAGTCGTGGTCGAAGCTGACGGGACCGCTGCTCTGGCATCCGCGCTCCACGGCAACGGGGTCGCTGCCCTCACGAATCAGCTGCTCGTTGAGAATGTCGAGCATCTCGAGGAATGAAGCGTCTTCTTCAATACCGGAAATGTGATAGGTCTCGAAATGACCTTTGGCCTTGGCGTTCTTCTGACGCCATATCTTGAGATTGAATTCCATTTTCAGTTAGTCTTTATAATTTCTGGTCTTGACCTCTATGAACTCGTAGTTGAGGGGCTCCTTGTGGAGTTCGGGATCCTCGCCCTCGCCCTTGTATTCCCAGGCTGCAACGTACATATAATTCTTGTCGTCGCGCTTGGCCTCACCTTCCTCGGTCTGGCTTTCTATGCGGAAGTGACCGCCGCAGGACTCGTTTCTGTTGAGGGCGTCGCGGGCCATAAGTTTGCCTATTTCAAAGAAATCCTCAAGACGGAGGGCCTTCTCGAGTTCCTGGTTGAATTCATACTGGCTGCCGGGAACGAAGACGTTGGCATAGAAGTCCTTCTTAAGCTCGTCTATCTCGGCTATTGCCTTCTTGAGACCTTCCTTGTCACGGGCCATACCAACGTATTCCCACATTATGTTGCCGAGCTTCTTGTGGATGGAATCCACGGTCTTGGTACCCTTGATTGCAAAGAGACGGTCTATGCGTTCCTGAACACCCTTTTCAGCCTCTATGAACTCCTTGGTGGTGACGTCGGTCTTGGGCTCTGCAAACTTCTTGGAGAGATAGTCGCCGATCGTGATGGGAAGGATGAAATAGCCGTCTGCAAGGCCCTGCATAAGGGCAGAAGCGCCGAGACGGTTGCCGCCGTGGTCGGAGAAGTTGGCCTCGCCGATGGCGAACAGGCCGGGAATGGTGGTCTGAAGATCATAATCGACCCAGATTCCTCCCATAGTGTAGTGGATGGCAGGATAGATCATCATAGGCTCCTCCCAGGGAGAGGAATCGGTGATCTTCTGATACATATCGAAGAGGTTGCCGTAACGTTCTGCAACTCTCTGATGGCCAAGGCGCTTGATGGCGTCGGAGAAGTCGAGGTACACGGCCTTTCCGGTCTCGTTCACGCCGAAGCCGGCATCGCAGCGCTCCTTTGCGGCGCGGGAAGCCACGTCACGGGGAACAAGGTTGCCGAAAGCGGGATAACGGCGCTCGAGATAGTAGTCGCGGTCCTCTTCGGCAATCTGGGAAGCCTTGATCTCGTGCTTGCGGAGCTTCTCCACGTCATCGAGCTTCTTGGGAACCCAGATGCGGCCGTCGTTACGGAGCGACTCGCTCATAAGGGTGAGCTTGCACTGCTGGTCTCCGTGGACGGGGATACAGGTGGGGTGAATCTGCGCGAAGCAGGGGTTGGCAAAGAAAGCACCCTTCTTGTAGCACTGCATTGCGGCGGAACCGTTGGAGTTCATTGCATTGGTGCTGAGGAAGTAGGTGTTGCCGTAACCGCCGGTGGCAATCACAACGGCGTGGGCGCCGAATTTCTCGAGCTCGCCGGTGACGAGGTTGCGGGCGATGATACCCTTGGCCTGACCGTTCACAATGACGAGGTCGAGCATCTCGTGACGGGGATAGGACTTGACGGTTCCTGCGGCGATTTCCTTGTTGAGGGAAGCGTAGGCGCCGAGAAGGAGCTGCTGACCGGTTTGACCTCTTGCATAGAAGGTACGGCTAACCTGCACGCCGCCGAAGGAACGGTTGGCAAGATAGCCGCCGTATTCACGGGCGAAGGGGATTCCCTGGGCCACGCACTGGTCGATGATTGCGGCACTTACCTCGGCAAGGCGATACACGTTGGCCTCGCGGGCACGGTAGTCGCCACCCTTGATGGTGTCGTAGAACAGACGATAGACGGAGTCGTTGTCGTTCTGATAGTTCTTTGCTGCATTGATACCTCCCTGGGCGGCGATGGAATGCGCGCGTCGGGGGCTGTCGCTGATGCAGAAAATTTTGACGTTGTAGCCGAGTTCTCCGAGAGAAGCGGCTGCAGATGCACCGCCGAGACCGGTTCCCACAACTATGATTTCAAGCTTGCGCTTGTTGTTCGGACTCACGAGGTGGATTTCTGACTTGCGCTTGCTCCACTTCTGCTCGAGGGGTCCTGCAGGAATTTTGGAAATTAATTTGTCTGACATTGTATTATGATTGATATTTTACTGAAACAGCGTGTTCTCTTCCGGTTCCTTCTCCAAGCCCAAGTGCCTGTAAGCCAGTTCTGTGGCCACACGGCCCCTCTGGGTGCGCACAATGAAACCTTCCTTTATAAGGAAAGGCTCGTAAACCTCCTCGAAGGTGCCCTGGTCCTCCCCTATTGCCGTGGCTATGGTATTGGCGCCGACGGGGCCGCCCTTGAAGGTGTGTATTATAGTCCGGAGAATCTTGTTGTCTATCGAGTCCAGGCCGCGGGTGTCGATCTTGAGTTTGTCCAGGGCATACCGGGAAATCTTCAGGTCTATATGCCCGTCTCCCATCACCTGTGCGAAGTCGCGCACGCGCTTCAGAAGGGCATTGGCAATACGGGGGGTTCCGCGGCTGCGAAGCGCAATTTCCTTTGCTGCATCTTCGTCTATCCCTATTCCCAGAATCTGGGAACTGCGCCGGACTATCTTCACAAGTTCAGCGGTATCGTAGTACTCCAGGCCGCAGTTTATCCCGAACCTCTCCCTCAGAGGGGCGGTCAGAAGACCACTCCTGGTGGTGGCGCCCACAAGGGTGAAGGGATTGAGGGTGATGCGCACCGAACGGGCGCCGGGCCCCTTGTCTATCATTATGTCTATCACATAATCCTCCATCGCGGAATAAAGATACTCCTCCACTTCGGGGGACAGGCGGTGGATTTCGTCGATGAAGAGGACGTCGCCGGTCTCCAGTGAGGTAAGCAGGCCGGCAAGGTCTCCCGGACGGTCGAGCACAGGGCCGGAGGTGATTTTCATATTCACCCCCATCTCATTGGCGATTATATGTGCAAGAGTGGTTTTGCCCAGACCCGGAGGACCGTGGAACAGCGTATGATCCAGAGCCTCTCCCCTCATCCTGGCGGCCTGGATGTAAACGCGCAGATTTGAAACAATTTCAGGCTGTCCCGTGAATTCTTCGAGCTCACGGGGCCTTATTATTCCGTCCAAATCCTTATCTTTGCCTTCGCTTGTATTCCTGGGATCGAATTCCTGCATAAAACGGCTGAATCAAATAGGAATACAAATATAATTCTTTTAATTGAATTTTTGATTTTTTTGATATGGCTGTTGAAAAGTTAATAACTTGGTCATAATCTTGAATATCAATGAATTAAAAGGTTAATAATTGTTGAAAAGTTTGTTTGAAAGGAGTTTGTTCCTCTGTTGATAACCCGGGGCCGGAAGTTTTCAACCCCGCCGACCAGGGTTATAAACAGGGTTATGAACATCTTTTCAACAGATTAAGGAGCGAAATGTTGATAAGTTCAAAGTCATCTTCGGACCTTGCCCGCAGAATAGAAACCGAAAGGGAAATATTCTGCCGCGGGTTGTTTCTTTCCGCCCGCTGGTTCGTAATCGGGCAGGTTGCAAAAAAAGGAAAGCATCTTATTGTCCTTCCCACAAAGGAAAGCGCGGAATACTGCTGCGCCGACCTTTACAACACCGTTGAGGGAGACTGCGTTTTCTATCTCCCGGAAGGCGGAGGGTCCGTTGACAGAAGCAGTTACAAATCTTCCCTCTGCGTTCAGAGAACTGCGGCAATAGCGGCAATCACCTCAGGTGAAAAAGCCGGGCTGAACATAACGGTATCGTATCCCGAGGCCCTCGAGGAGCCGGTTCCCGGAAAGGAAAATATGCAGAAGGCGTCGTTCAGGCTGAGTGTGGGGCAGGAGATATCCTACGACGAACTCGTGAAGGAACTCGGCGAGAAAGGATTCGAAAAGGCCGACTTCGTTTCCGCTCCCGGCCAGTTTGCCATAAGGGGCAGCATAGTGGACATATTTTCCTATTCCTTCAATTTCCCTTACAGGGTATCCTTCTGGGGCGACGAAATAGAGAAAATCAACATTTTCAACTGCAATACACAACTCTCCGTATCGGAGGAAAAGGAGGTTGAAATAGTGTCGGATGCTGTATCCTCGGCCGAGGAAGGTCAGAGTATATTCGAAGTTATAGATCCTGAAACGGTCATATGGCTCGATTCCTCCGATATGTACAGCAACAGGGGTTTCTTCCCGGATCTTGAAAAGTTCAGGAGGGTTTACATCGACACCCCGCTTTCCGCCGCTCCCTTGGAGACGGTGCGCTTCGACATATATCCCCAGCCCACCTTCAACAAGAACTTCGAACTCCTTGCCGAAGACATAAAATCCAAGCTGGAGACCAATTACAAGGTACTGATTTACGGAGAGAAGCAGTCCCAGCTGGACAGGATAAAATCCATCCTGACTCAGGAAGGCGGAGGAATCCTCCCGGAGTTCGTAAAAGGGAAGAACATCCACAACGGATTCATAGACGCTGCAGACAGGGTATGCTGCTATTCCGACCACGAGATTTTCGACCGCTTCCACAGGGCCAGCATACGCCGCAGCGTGGAGAAGAGCGAACAACTGACTCTCAACGACTTGAATTCCTTCAATATAGGAGATTACGTCGTGCACATAGACTATGGCGTGGGAGTCTTCGGCGGGCTTGTGAGGATAAGGGACGACAAGGGCCGGATGCACGAGCAGGTGAAGATAACCTACAAAGACGGCGACGTTGTTTTCGTTTCCGTGCATTCCCTCCAGAAAATATCCCGCTTCCGCTCCCGCGACGGCGAACCGCCCCGCATAAACCGCCTTGGGTCCAAGACTTGGTCCACCCTCAAGGCCAGCGCAAAATCCAAGGTCAAGGACATAGCCAAGGACCTCATCCAACTGTATGCCAAGAGAAAGGCGGCGCAGGGCTTCTCTTTCTCCCCCGACACCTACCTCCAGCAGGAACTGGAATCCTCTTTTATGTATGAAGACACCCCAGACCAGGAAGCCGCCACCCGCGCCGTCAAGAACGATATGGAGGATTCCTGCCCGATGGACAGGCTGGTCTGCGGCGACGTAGGGTTCGGCAAGACCGAAGTGGCGGTAAGGGCGGCCTTCAAGGCGGTTTGCGACAGCAAGCAGGTGGCCGTTCTGGTGCCCACCACCATCCTTGCCCTGCAGCATTACAAGACCTTCCTTTCCCGCCTGGAAGGGCTTCCCTGCACCGTGGAATACGTGAGCAGGCTGCGTAGCGCAAAAGAGTTGACCGACATCCGCAACCGCCTGAAAAACGGGCAGATAGACATATTGATAGGAACCCACAAGATCCTGGGTTCCAGCTTCGAGTTCCACGACCTCGGGCTGCTGATAATAGACGAGGAGCAGAAATTCGGAGTGAGCGCCAAGGAAAAACTCCGCACCCTCAGGACCAGCGTCGATACCCTCACCCTCACCGCAACCCCCATTCCCAGGACCCTCCAGTTCTCCCTTCTCGGGGCCAGGGACCTGAGCATAATCAACACCCCTCCCCCGAACAGGATTCCGGTGCAGACCGAAATCATACTCTTCGACGAGAAGGAGATAAGGGGGATAATCGACTACGAGCTGAACCGCGGAGGGCAGGTGTTCTTCCTTCACAACAAGGTGGAGGAACTCGACTCCATCCACGAAATCCTGCACAGGCTGGTGCCCGATATGAAGATTTGCGTGGCCCACGGCCAGATGGAGGCCAAGGTGCTGGAAAACAAGATTCTGGACTTTATGCGCGGAGACTACGACTGTATGCTCTGTACCACGATAATAGAGAACGGCCTCGACATCCCCAACGCCAATACGATAATAATAAACCAGGCGCAGAACTTCGGCCTGAGCGACCTTCACCAGCTCCGCGGCAGGGTCGGGCGCTCGAACCGCAAGGCGTTCTGCTATCTGATAGTGCCCCCTCTTGCCGGAGTGACGGAAGACGCCCGCCGCAGGCTCAAGGCCATAGAAGAGTTCTCGGACCTCGGAAGCGGCTTCAACATAGCGATGCAGGACCTTGACATCCGCGGCGCCGGAAACCTCCTCGGAGCGGAACAGAGCGGCTTCATAATGGATATGGGCTTCGAGACCTACCAGAAGATCCTTGCCGAGGCTATGGAGGAACTGGGCGTGGAAACAGGCATTATCCAGACCAACAGCCGCGGAAACTTCCTGGAGGACTGCACCGTGGAAACCGACCAGCCTGCCTTCATCCCCGACGGTTACATCGACATAACCGCCGAGAAGATAAGGATTTACCGCCAGCTGGATTCCATCTCGTCGGAAAAGGAGCTGGACCGTTTCCGCAACCAGCTGAAGGACCGTTTCGGCGCCCTGCCGGAGGAGGTGGAGAACCTGTTCAATGTTGTGAAGATAAGGAATCTGGGAGCCTCTCTCGGCTTCGAGAAGGTGATAATAAAGAACGGGCTTTTCATATGCTTCTTCATAAGCAACCCGATGTCGCCGTATTTCAAGTCGGACCTGTTCGGCAGCGTGTTCGGCAAGATAGCCGACAACGGCAACATTTTCACTCTCAAGCAGAACGAAAACAAGCTCAAAATAGTGGCCCGCGGCGCCGATTCCCTCGAAAAAGCGCTTCGTTGGCTTAAAAAATTGCAATAAAATGCCTATTTTTGCAAGATTTGTAAAACTAGATGGCCAATCTGCTTGTTGAAGTCGGAAACACTGCCCTGAAGGCAGCCTGGGCCGAGGGCACCGTCCTCGGCAAGGTGTTCCGTTATCAGGGCGAGAAAAGGATGGAGTACATACTCTCCCTGACCGCCCAGAAGAAACCGGAAGTCCTTACCGTGGCCTCGTCGGTCCCCGTCACAGAGGCCGAAGAGGAGAGGCTGCGCAGGGAATGCGGACATCTTCTGGTCCTGGACGACACCCGCACCGGCAACCTGCTTCACAGCGGATTCCCCGAATACCTGAGTTACGACAGGGCCGCGGCGCTTGTGGCCGCACGCCATCTGTTCCAGGGCAAGGCAGTGAGCGTTTTCGACTTCGGCACCACCCTGAAGGCCGATTTCGTGGACTCCACCGGCCGGTACCTCGGAGGAAACATCTCCCTCGGGTGCCGCACCCGCTTCAAGGCTCTCCAGCGGTATTCCCGCACCCTGCCGCTTGTTGACACCCCCGAAGACATAGTCCCCGAGGGCAACACCCTGGTGGAGTCGATGGAATCCGGAGTGATTTCGGGCATAATGTTTGAAATTGAAGGTTATATGCGCCTTCACCCCGGCAATGTAGTGGTATTTACAGGTGGAGACGCAATTTATTTTGCTAAGAAAATGAAAAAGTCCATCTTTGTAGTTTGCAACCTCGTGATGATGGGTTTGGCACTGATAACGGAAGATTATGTCAGCAAGAATATTCAGTAAAATCGCAATAGCCGCAGTCGTGCTCCTGTGCGCTTCCGCAGCCAATGCCGGAGCGCAGGCATACAGCGGATACTCTCCATATTCAATCTACGGAGTCGGAGATTTCCCTCTTCCCGGCACCGCCTACAACCGCTCGATGGGCGGAGTTGGAATAGCATCCAGGAACAACCGTTTCCTCAACCCCCTCAATCCCGCTGCCGTCACGGCGCGTGATACCCTGGCTTTCATGGCCGACTTCTCCGTCTATGGCGACAATAAAATCTTCAGCCAGGGCAGCGCACAAACGGCCAACAACGTGTTCAATATGGGCGACATCATCTTCTCGTTCCCCATATACAAGAGTTCCGCTATGATGGTCGGCATAATGCCTTATTCCACCACCGGATACAGCTACAGCTTCGAGTACAACGACCCTTCCGTTCTCGGCAAGACAGGCACCGTTCAGTACACCGCCTACGGGCAGGGAGCCATCTACCAGCTGTTCGCCGCGGCGGGAGTGACCTTCTTCAAGAGAATATCCCTCGGAGCGCAGGCCACCTATTATTTCGGCAATACCAGCAAGGAATTCTACGAGACCTTCGGAGATTCTTCATTCAACGGTGCCAAGAACGGCTACAATATCGAGAGCAAAGCGGTTGCAGGAAAATTCGGCATTCAGTACGAGCAGCCTCTCGGCAGCAAGTCATCCATCATAGTCGGCGCCACCTACACAATGGGCAGCAAACTGAAGGGAGTCATCGAAGGCTACAAGTATTCCACCGGAACCGCGGCCACCGATACCCTGTATCACAAGATGGACACCCTTTCCTTACCCTCGTCCAAGGCCCGTCTTGCAAGCGAGATAGGCATAGGAATCTGCTTCAAGTACGCCGACAAACTGCAGGCCGAATTCGACTGGACCCGCTCCGACTGGAGCGCCTGCGGCCTCGATTCCACCCCCGGCCTGATGGGCAACACCGCCAGCACTGCAACGTCGTCGGCCTTCAGCGCATCTGTATCACAGGCCTTCAGGGTTGGCTTCGAATACGTTCCGAACAGGAACGACATCCGCTACTTTTACAAGAAGATCGCGTACAGGGCCGGAGCGTACTACAAGACCGACTACTACAAACTGGACGGCAATACCATAACCGCAATGGGAATAACCGTCGGCGCCACAATTCCTGTGTTCCGCTGGTACAACGGCCTTACGGTCGGAATAGACTTCGGACAGAGGGGAGCACTGAACGACAATCTGATACAGGAGAAATACATAAACTTCTCTGTCGGAATGAACATATTTGACATTTGGTTCCAGAAACCAAGATACGAATAATCAAAAATCCACCTATATGAAAAAGACAGCTATCATCATCCTCGTCACAGCCGCAGCCCTTTTTGCAGGCGTGAATCTTTCGGCCCAGGGAAAATGGGGCCCCGACAGCGCCGAGTGCGTAAAGTATATGTCCTTCTACAAGGAGTTCTTCAAGCAGAAGAATTACGACGATGCAACCCCCAACTGGCGCGAGGCCTACAGGATCTGTCCCGCCACCGCCAGCCAGAATATGCTCATAGAGGGCTGCACCCTCGTCAAGAGGCTCATTGCCAAGAACGGCAGGAACCCCGAGTACAAGGCCGCCCTCGTCGACACCCTTATGACCCTTTATGACCTGAGGGCCGAGAATTATCCCAAGTATGCAGTCACCGCCCTCAACAACAAGGGTGTTGATATGTACAACTTCAAGAAGGACGACTCCGAGTATCTGTACAAGAACTTCAGCAGCATCGTTGCCAACAACCAGGAGAGCACCAACCCCAGCATCTTCCTCTTCCACCTCCAGTCCGCCATCGACCTCTACCAGGCCGGCAAGATCGAAGCAATGGAAGTGATCGACGTGTACCAGAACAACGTGAACCTTCTCGAGAAGGCCACTCCCAAGGATGACAAGGAGGCCGAGAAGATTTCCAACGTGAAGAACGATATGGGCAGCGTGTTCGCCAGCAGCAAGGTCGCAAGCTGCGACAACCTCATCGAGATCTTCACCCCGAAGTTCAACGAGAACCCCGAAGACGCCGCTCTTGCAGCCAACATCGTCAAGACAATGAACTTCACCGAAGGATGCTCCAGCAACGAGCTTTATCTGCGCGCCGTGACCGTGATGTATGACAAGGATCCCAGCTCCGCCGCCGCATATGCCCTCTTCAAACTCAACTCTTCCCGCGGCAACACCGACGACGCCATCAAGTATATGGAAGAGGCCATAGCCGCCACCGACACCGATGCCGAGCGCGACGCCGAGCTCTCCTACGAGCTTGCCGCATACTGCTTCAAGTCCGGTCTCAACGCCAAGGCATACAACTTTGCCCAGCAGGCCATCGCCCTGGGCGACAGTATGGACGGAAAGGCATACTTCCTCATCGGAACCATCTGGTTCAGCACCCGCTGCGGCGGCGACGAAATCACCAGCAAGGCTCCTTTCTGGGTTGCATCCGACTACTTCGCAAAGGCAAAGGCCGCCGACGAGTCCCTCGCCGAGGAAGCCAACCGCTACATCAGCCGCTGCGCATCCTACTATCCCGACACCGCCGACGCCTTTATGTACAACCTGACCAAGGGCCAGAGCTACACGGCCGCCTGTGGAGGCCTGACCGCTTCCACCACCGTGAAGACCCGTTAATTTGGTTCCGGAAAAGTCAATAATCAGATTGCTGGCAATCACTGCTGTGGTTGCCAGCATTGTCGTATCCTGCGGGGGCGGGCTCGGTGAGGCCGGAGCGCTGAATCTCGCTCAGACCCCTCTCCAGAGGGTTTCCAATATGTTCGCCGTGCAGACAAAGAACGGCGCCGTGGCCATGCGCCTGGAAGCCCCCCTGATGGAACATTACGAGACCGACACCCTTTCCTGGGATTCCTTCCCCAAGGGGCTGGCCGTGTACGGATACGACGAAGAAGGGATGCTGGAAACGATAATAATCTCCGACGACGCCCGCCACCTCACCGGCAAGGACAAGAAGGTGAAGAAGGAGGTCTGGCAGGCATTCGGAAACGTAGTGGTGCACAATGTCCTCAAGCAGGAGACGATGGAGACCGACACCATCTATTGGGACCGCGCAAAGGAGGAGATATACACCGACTGCTATGTGAAGATGTATTCCCCCGACGGCTTCATGCAGGGCTACGGGATGCGTTCCGACGACCACGCCAGGAACGCGATTCTGCACCGTCCGTTCAACAGTTACGGCATCGCTCAGCAGGACACTACCAAGGTTGTTATTGATTCTGTGAATTTTATTGGTCCTTTTCCGAAAAAATAACTAAATTCGCACCCTTATTTGAAATAATATAAAAAATAATACTGAAATGGCGGTTCTTGAAAAAATTCGCGTTAAGTTCGGCCTCGCAATCTCGATAATCATTGCGCTGGCCCTTCTGTCTTTCATCATCGACCCTAACACGCTCGGGTCTGCAATCAACTCAATGTCGTCGAAATATGATGTCGGCCAGATTGCAGGCAAAAGCATTTCCTACACCGACTTCCAGGCCGATATAGACAGATATACTACTATCAATCAGCTCGTTACCGGTTCTTCCGTGCAGAACGAGCAGGCTCAGGAGCAGATTCGTGACGCTGCCTGGCAGGAACTTCTGAACAGGTATATGTTCATCAAGTATGCCAAGGAAGCCGGCGTCAAGGTGGGCGAAGAGGAACTCGTGGAGGTTCTCAAGGCAAGCCCCGTCTTCTCCGACGAAGACGGCAACTTCTCCCCCGAAGCATTCTCGGCATTCCAGGATCAGCTCGCCTCCGACGAGACCGGTCAGCTCAAGACCTACTGGAACTACCTGCAGAACAGCGCTGCAATCCAGCAGTACTATGCCAAGTACGGTGCTCTCTTCAATGTTTCCGGGTCCGACAACGCCCTTACCATCAAGGACGCCGTGGAGGGCAACAACCGCACTTCCGACATCAACTATGTTGTGGCCCACTATCCCTTCGCGAAGGACAGCAGCATCGTTGTTTCCAAGAAAGAGATCAAGTCCTACTACAAGGACCACCAGAACTTCTACAAGCAGCAGGCCAGCCGCGACGCCGAGTATGTTGTGTTCCAGGTCGTTCCCTCTGCCCAGGACGTTGCCGAGGCCAGCGAGGCCTTCGCAAAGTCCTATGAGGAGTTCAAGGAGGCCGACAATATGAAGGTCTTCCTTCTTGGCAACTCCGACCGTTCCTTCAGCACCTACTGGTACAAGGCCGGCGAGCTGAAGACCGTCTCCCAGAACGTTTCCGACTTCGTGGACGCATCCGCCCCCGGCGCGGTCTCCCCCATCTACCAGGAAGGTAATTCCTTCTTCGCCGTTAAGGTCATGGCCCAGGACAACCTCCCCGACAACATCAGCGTCCGCGTGATGGCCGCCCCCGACGCCACCGAGCCCACCGACAGCCTCGTGACCGCCCTGCGCCTCACTGAGCCTATGCAGATGACCCAGACCTACCTCATCCCCGGCTGCGAGCCTCTGTTCAGCGCTCCCGTCGGCAAGCCCCAGATCGTGAAGTCCCTGCAGTACGGCACCATCCTCGCCGAGGTGGTGGAGAAGAGCGAGCCCGTTGTGAAGAAGCAGGTCGCCATCCTCGAGAAGGCCACCATTGCCAGCAAGGCCACCTTCAACGAGTACTATTCCCAGGCCAACAACTTCGCAACCCTCACCGCAGGCACCTACGAGGGATACAAGAAGGCCCTTGACAGCACCAAGGTCTATTCCCACCCTATGAACAGGGTTTCCGAGGCAACCTCCACCTACGGCTCCATCGAGAACGCCAAGGAGGTCACCCGCTGGATCTTCGACAACAAGCCCGGCAAGGCTTCCGGCATAATCACCGTGAACCAGAACTACTTCTTCGTGGTAGCCGTTAAGGGTGTCCACAAGGAGGGCATCGCTCCCCTGGACGAGGTTTCTTCCAACATCGAGACCCGCCTCTATACCAAGAAGATGCACGAGAAGGTTTCCGCCGAGGTTGCCCAGAAGATAGAAGGCAAGACCACTCTTGAAGAAGTTGCCGAGGCTCTCGACAGCAAGGTGCAGACCGCTGCCGGTGTTGCATTCGCTTCAATGAACTCCCAGGTCGAGCCCGCTCTCGCCGGCGCAGTGAGCGTTGCCGAGCAGGGCAAGGTCACCGGCCCCGTCACCGGTCAGATCGGAGTCTATGTGTTCGAGGTCACCGGAGTGGAGGAAGGTTCCTTCTTCACCGAAGACGACGCAAAGCAGGCCACAACCCAGAAGAACCAGTACAATTCCCAGGTTCTCATCCCCGTGATGATGGACATCGCCGACGTCAAAGACAACCGCGCAAGGTTCTTCTAGACCGCCGGACGGCATAAAAAAACAACCCCGCAGCCTAATCCTGCGGGGTTGTTTTGTTTAAAGGCGCGCTAGAGCTTCCTGGCGCCGTCGGAGATGACCACCTCGTAAACCTTCGGGGAGTGGCCGAAACGGGCCGTAAACTGCTCTGTGGCGGCTTTTACGAAGGCGTCGTAAAGTTCGGCCTTCACGAGGTTGATGGTGCAGCCGCCGAAGCCGCCGCCCATTACGCGGGAGCCGGTCACGTCCATCTTGCGGGCAATGTTGTTCAGGAAGTCGAGTTCCTCGCAGCTCACCTCGTAGAGCTTGCTCATTCCGAAGTGGGTCTGGTACATCATTTCGCCGGCGGTCTCGAAGTCGCCGCGCTCCAGGGCGTCGCAAACGTCGAGCACGCGCTGGAACTCTCCGATCACGTACTCCGCGCGGAGGAAGTCCTCGTCGGGAATCTGGTGATGAACTTCCTCGAGCCAGAGGCGGGTGGCGTCGCTCAGGGTCTCCACCTCGGGATGGTTCTTGCGGATGGCCGCAGCGGCGTTCTCGCAGGAAGCGCGCCTCTTGTTGTATGCGCTGGAGGCGAGTTCGTGCTTCACGCAGGAATCGAGCAGCACGAGCTTATAGCCCGCGGCCTCGGGGTCGAAGGGGAAGTATTTGTATTCCAGGGTTTTGCAGTTGAGGCGGATGAGGCAGCCCTTCTTGCCGAAGCAGGAAGCGAACTGGTCCATAATGCCGCAGTTCACGCCGCAATAGTTGTGCTCGGTGCTCTGGCCTATCTTGGCAAGTTCGAACTTGTCTATCCCGTTCTGGAAAATCTCGTTCAGCGCGAAGGCGAAGCAGCTTTCCAGAGCCGCGGAGGAGGAGAGTCCGGCTCCGAGGGGAACGTCGCCTGCGAAGACGGTGTCGAACCCCTGAACCTTGCCGCCGCGCTTGATGGTCTCGCGGCAGACTCCGAAGATGTAGCGGGCCCAGGCCTCTTCGGGCTTGTCTTCCTCGTTCAGGCCGAAGCAGGTTTCGGCATCATAATCCAGGGAATAGGCGCGCACTTTGTCGGTGCCGTTGAGTTTTATCTCGGCCACGATTCCTTTGTCGATGGCTCCCGGGAACACGAATCCGCCGTTGTAGTCGGTGTGCTCTCCGATGAGATTGATTCTGCCGGCTGAAGCGTATTGCTCGCCGCCCTGCCCGTAAAGGGCCACGAATTTCTCGTGAATTTTGTTTTCCATGCTCATAATTATGCAGTATTGAATATTTCCAATCCTACAAATCTACCTAAAATATACGATTAGTGCAAGAGGAAGATGGTCGCTTATGCCTCCGTTGTACTTCAGCCCCACATAGGTGCGGCGCGGTTTGAGGCCCCCGAATCCCCGGTCCTCCTCCAGCAGAACATCGCCACTGCAGAACACTTCCTCCCTCACCGAAAGCCCTCCGAAGGCGAAGTGGCCGTCTATTTTCTCCCACTCCCCGTTGTATTTTATGGTCCCGGGGCCGCCGTTGTGCCAGAGGTCGTCGTTGAAGTCGCCCACGCAGAGAATCCGGCCTCCGAGGGAGTCGCAGAGTTCCATCATCCTGGCCATCGCCAGGGCCCGCCGGCTGTCCTTGCCGCCGACCTTGGAAGGGTGATGGTTCACCAGGATGGCAAGGGAATCGAATTCCGCTACCAGGATGTCGCGCGTGGGGACCGGCTCCCCTCCGTCGAAAATGTGCGCCGGATGCGCCCGGAGCAGCTTCAGCGTGCTTTTCCGGCAGAAAAGGGCGCAGTCTATTCCGCGGTGGTCGGGGGAGTCGAAGTGGACGATGGCGTAGTCCAGTTTCCGGAGGGCCGTCCCGGAAATCAGGCGCTTGAGGACCCTGCGGTTCTCCACCTCCTGCAGGGCCACGGCGTCGGGAAGGCGGCCGTAGGAGTCGGCAATCATCAGCAGAACCTTTGAGATTCCCGCGCATTTGGCGTCCAGGCGCCGCGCACTCCAGTGCCTCCGACCCGAGGAAGAAAACTCCGCCTCGGAATCCGAAGTCCCATCGGCCCGGTTGTCGAAGAAATTCTCCAGATTCCAGCTCACCACCAGAAGGGAATCGGCGGTTCCGGACGTGGCTGCAAGTACAGCGGCAAGCAATATTGAACAAAGTTTGACCACGGGGCAAATGTAATGAAAGAAAAAGCGTAAATTTGCCAATGCTTGCCGTATAAAGATGTCCAAAGTCCTGTCAACCTGCACAGCTTGCGGTGCGCAGAAGGAAAACGAGGTTTTCCAGAGCATAAACGCAGCAGAGAATCCCGAACTCAAGGCCCGCCTCGTGAGCGGGGACCTCTTCACCTGGGAGTGCCCGCAGTGCGGGAAAACGAACCTGATGAGGTATCCTCTCCTTTACCACGACCCGCAGGAAAGGCTGATGCTGGTCCTGAGCGACGCCCCCCTTGCCGCGGAGAATCTGCCGGAGGGCTACACCGGCCGCCAGGTACGCACCCCGGGCGAGCTCATCGAAAAGGTGAAGATCTTCGACTCCGGCCTTGACGACATTGTCATTGAACTCTGCAAATGGGTGAGCTGCAGGGAGTTGAATATTGACGCGGAGATGCGCTTCCTCCAGCTCGGCGGGGCCGACCAGCAGATGACCTTCACCTACCCGCAAAGCGGAGGGATGCAGCTGGTACAGGTAGGCTTCAACGTTTACGAGGACTGCCGCGGCATCCTTTCGCGCAATCCTCGGCTCAGCGCGGGAACAAGCGGCCTGGCAACGGTAAATGCCTCTTGGCTGGGGCAGTTTTTCGGCTGAAAATTTGTAAATTCGCAAGATTATAAAAATAAAGAAAGATGTCTCTCAAATGCGGAATCGTGGGGCTGCCCAACGTGGGCAAATCCACACTCTTCAACTGCGTAAGCTCCGGCAAGGCCCAGAGCGCCAATTTCCCCTTCTGTACGATTGAACCCAACCTCGGATCCACCAACGTGCCCGACAAGCGCCTGGAGGTGCTCTCCGACATATGCAAGCCCCAGCGCACAATCCCCGCCACCGTGGACATAGTGGACATAGCCGGTCTGGTGAAGGGAGCCAGCCGCGGCGAGGGCCTCGGCAACCAGTTCCTGGCCAACATCCGCGAGTGCGACGCCATCCTGCACGTGCTCCGCTGCTTCGACGACGGCAACGTGGTGCACGTTGACGGTTCGGTGGACCCCGTCCGAGACAAGGAAGTGGTGGACCTGGAACTTCAGATAAAGGACCTCGAGACCGTGGAATCCCGCCTCGGGAAGGCCGAGAAGGCGGGCAAGGCAGGCGACAAGGACGCCCGCAAGCTCGCTGACCTCCTTTCCCGCTACAAGGCGGCCCTGGAGCAGGGAAAGTCCTGTCGCAGCGTGGCCCTGGTGAACGACGAGGAAGCAGCTCTGGCCCGTGACCTTTTCCTCCTGACCAACAAGCCGGTGCTCTATGTCTGCAACGTCGACGATGCCTCCGCCGTGGGCGGCAATGCCTACGTCGATGCCGTCCGCGAGGCCGTGAAGGAAGAGAACGCGGAAATCCTCATCATCTCCGCCCGCACCGAGGCCGACATAGCCGAGATGGAGGAATATGAAGACAGGCAGATGTTCCTGGAGGAGATGGGCCTGGAGGAATCCGGCGTGGTGCGCCTCATACAGAGTGCCTACAGGCTCCTCGGCCTGCAGACCTTCTTCACCGCCGGCGCCGACGAATGCCGCGCCTGGACCATCCACGTGGGCGACAAGGCGCCCAAGGCCGCCGGAGTCATACATTCCGACTTCGAGAAGGGCTTCATCCGCGCCGAGGTGATCAAGTACGGCGACTTCGTGAACTACAGGACCGAATCGGCCGTGCGCGCCGCCGGCAAGATGGGCGTGGAAGGCAAGGACTATGTGGTTCAGGACGGTGACATAATGCATTTCCTCTTCAACGTATAGCGCATATGAAAAGAATACTTGTCCTGCTGGCCTCCCTGGCCGTTCTGGCTTCCTGCGGCCTTTCCGACGCCGAGGTTGCCGCAAGCCTCGAACTCAGCTGCGAGGAAGACCTTTCAGCCCTTCCCGCCGAAGGGGGGGAAGTCTCCGTGAAGGTCAGCTTTGCCGGCTGCCGTTACTATCTTTCCGAAGACGAAACCGCCGACCCCTTCCTCGGAGTGAGGGGAATCCTTTACGGAGGAAGCGCGACTTCGTCGGGCTACAACTACATTACCGTGCAGTACGCCGCAAATGAGTCGGAGTCCACCAGGACCTCGGTCCTGAGGGTTTCCTCGCTCGACGACGCTTCCGTCTGCTCCACCCTCAAATTCACCCAGCTGGGGCAGGAGAAGTCCTCCTCCGACGACTCCTCCTCCAAGGGAAGCGTGCAGGTGGAGGTGAGCACTTCGGAAGAATTCCAGACCATAGAGGGCTGGGGCTGCATGAACAACTGGGGAGATTCCAACTACCTTACCAACAGTGAGATAGATGCTCTTTTCTCTACCACGAAGGGCATCGGACTGAACATTCTGCGCATAAGGATCAGCCCCACCGAATCCAACTGGAAGAACGTTGTGGCCTCCTGCAAGTATGCGATAGAGAAATATGGCGCGCTGATTCTTGCCTCTCCCTGGTCGGCGCCCGCCGATATGAAGGACAACGGGTCCCTGAACGGCAGCACCAACGGGGTTTACAGCCATCTTTCCGAAGACAAATACGAGGAGTACGCCCTCTATCTGCAGAAATTCGCCAAATATATGAAGGACAACGGCGCCCCCCTGTATGCCATCAGCGTGCAGAACGAGCCCGACTGGCCCGCCACCTACGAGGGCTGCCTCTGGAGCGGAGACCAGAACTGCACTTTCATAAGGGAATACGGCCATCTGATTACCGACGCGCTTCTGACGACCGGAGAGTCGCTGCAGATGAAGTCCGACTTCTACAAGCCCCTCTGGTCCGACGAGCGGGCCTGCGAGAACTTCGACATAGTGGCGGGGCACATCTACGGCGGCGGAATCCACCGCTTCTCCGACGCCCAGAAGCTCGGAAAGTCGGTCTGGATGACGGAGCACCTCCTCAACGACAGCTGGAGCGACACTTCCACCGGCCACTGGACGGAGACGATGAGCTTCGCCCAGGAGGTGAACGACTGTATGAACGTGGACTGGAACGCCTATGTGTGGTGGTACGGCAAGCGCTACTATTCCTTCATCGGCGACGGTGAGGAAGGCACCGAGAGCGGGGAAATCCTCAAACGCGGCCACGTGATGGGCCAGTATTCCCTCCACGTCCGCCCCGGCTCCGTGCGAGTGGGCTGCAGCAGCACCGACGACTACGTCAAGGCTACCTCTTATATCTGTGAAAATCACACTGTAGTGGTAGTTTTGAATACCTACGCATCCAAGAGCGTGGCCGTGGGAGTAATTGTGGACGGAGGTCCCGGCACTTCCGCTTCGGCAACGGTCACGAGCGCCGAGACCAACGCCCACGAGCTTGACGTGAAGATAACTTCCGAAGCCGTGGTGGCGCAGATTCCCGCAAACAGCATAGCAACAATAATCGTAGAGTAATATGGAAAAAACCTGGAGATGGTTCGGGCGCAAGGACAAGATCACGCTCGGAATGCTGCGCCAGATTGGCGTGGAAGGCATTGTGACGGCACTTCACGAGGTGCCCAACGGGGAAGTCTGGACGCAGGAGGCAATCCGTGACCTCCAGCAGTACATCGAGTCTTACGGAATGCGCTGGAGCGTGGTGGAGAGCCTGCCCGTGTGCGAGGCCATAAAATATGCCGGTCCGGAGCGCGACGCCCTCATCGAGAATTACAAAATCTCCCTTGCCAACCTCGGAAAATGCGGCATCAAGACGGTCTGCTACAACTTTATGCCCGTCCTCGACTGGGCCCGCACCGACCTCGAGCACCCCTGGCCCGACGGCAGCACATCGCTCTACTTCGACTATGTGCGCTTCGCCTACTTCGACATAAAGATTCTCGGCCGTGAAGGCGCCGCGGCCCAGTTCCCGGCGGAAATCGTGGCTAAGGTGGAGGAACTCGACAAGACTATCACCGAGGAGGAAAAGCACGACCTGGTCTATACCATCATCGTCAAGACCCAGGGCTTCGTGAACGGCAACATCAACGAGGGCGACGCCGAGCCCATCAAGAAGTTCAAGGGCCTGCTCGACCTCTACAAAGGCATCGACAAGGACGCCCTGCGCGCCAATATGAAGTACTTCCTTGAGGCTGTGATGCCCGTCTGCGAGGAGTACGACATCAATATGTGCGTGCACCCCGACGACCCTCCGATGGAGGTTCTTGGCCTTCCCCGCATCGTGCGTACGGCCGACGACATAAGGTGGTTCCTTCAGGCCGTGGACAACCCTCACAACGGCCTTACCTTCTGCGCCGGTTCGCTCAGCGCCGGAGAGTACAACGACATTGTTTCAATGGCGCGGGAGTTCGCTCCCCGCACCCATTTCGTGCATATGCGCTCCTGCAATGTGCTGGGCGGCGGCAATTTCATAGAGGCACCCCATACCGGCGGGCGCGGCCATTTGGTTGAGCTCTGCAGAATTTTCACCGCAGAGGAGAGAAGGCGCAACGCCAACGGCGGAATCGGCCTTCCGATGCGCGTGGATCACGGAAAAAACCTCCTTGGCGACGCCGAAGGAGGCTATAATCCGGGTTACGGCTTCTATGGCCGTATGTGGGCCCTCGGCCAAGTCACCGGTATGATGGCCGTGGTTGAGGACGAACTGAAGTAACTATCTGGCAGTCACGTATTTGTGCAGGGTCTCGCGCACGGCGCCGGGCCCTGCATAAAGTTCTTTCACGTAGCCTTCTATCTGTTCACCCAGGCCGGCTTCGTAGAGGTCGAGCCCGAAGACGTCGGCCCTGCTGTAAAGTGCCTTCAGGCAGCTCCAGTCCTGGTCGGGGCGGCCGATCTGAAGCGGCGCCACGATGGCCTGCAGTTCGGCAAGCAGAGGGTCGGAGGAGGGCTCGAAGGGCTCTCCGTTGTCTTTGATTCCCTTCAGGTAGCGGGCATATCCCGCAAGGGTGAGGGGAATCAGCACCAGATTGCTCATATCAAGGCCTCTTGCAACGTACTTTTTCAGGGTTTCGCCGAAGCGGATGGGGAGTTTCTGGCTCGTGTCGGTGGCTATGCGCTGCGGGGCGTCGGGCATAAAGGGATTGGGGAGCCTCTTGCCAATGACCGCGCCGATGAACTCGTAGGGGTTGAGGACTCCGGGGTCGGTCACCACGGGCATTGCCTCGATGTAGCCTATCTTCTGGATGAAGCTGCGCAGGTCCTGGTCGGCCATTTCGGCCGAGATGAGGGTGTAGCCGAGAAGGCAGCCGTAGATTGCCATTGCCGTGTGCAGGGGGTTGAGGCAGGTTGTGACCTTCATCGTCTCCACTTTGTCCACGGTCTCGCGGGTGGTGTAGAGGGTTCCGCCGAGTTCCAGGGGCGGACGGCCGTTGGTGTAATTGTCTTCGATGACCAGATACTGCACTTCCTCCGAGTTGACGAAGGGGGCGGTGAAGGTGTGCTTCTCCGTTTCTATGTAGTCGTTGTCTTCGAAGCCGTCGGCCGCAAGCATTTCCTTGACCTTCTCGTGGGGGCGGGGGGTGATTTTGTCGATCATAGACCAGGGGAAGGTAACCTTCTTCCCGTCAGAGAGATACTCGAGGAAACCCTGCTCCGCGAGGCCGTCGGTGACCCATTTTTCGGCGTAGGCAAGGACGCCGGCCCTGACTTTGTCGCCGTTGTGGGAGCAGTTGTCCATACTCTGCACGGTGAGGGGGAGGGCGCCGGCCTTGTAGCGCTCAAGAAGAAGGGCGGCGACCTTTCCCATCGCGAAGACGGGCTTCAGGCCCCTTTCCAGGTCCGCTGCGGGCACGAGGTAGCCCTTTTCGGTAATGGTGAAGGATATCATCTGCAGCGAGGGCTTGCGGAAAATCTCCACCAGCCTCGCCCAGTCTTCGAATTGATAATCGGCCTTGAGCGCCTCTGTGACCGAGGCAATGACCGTTTTCTCGATGGTGCCCGACGACTGCAGGCTCACCAGAAGGGAGAGGTTTCCGTAGGGAGCGTAGGCTTTGTCGATGACTTCATAGTCGAAGGTTTCGGCCACTATGACCCCGCGGTCGTATTTGCCGGAATTCAGCGCGTCGTTAAGGATGGCGGCCGGGAAGGCGCGGAAGATGTTTCCGCCTCCGAAGTGCACCCAGGTGGGCTCCTCACGTGTTTTTGCGGCCACTTTATCTATATCATACTTCGGGAGCCGGTATCCTTTCGATTCCCATTCGGCAGGGTTGAAGTTGCCTGATTTGATGTCTGTCAGTTTCATATTGTGCAATGATAATTCTTTCAAAATGATGAATCACCAACACCTCCGGCGGAGAAGTCGGGAGGGGTGCCGGTGCGGCGCTTGAGCGAGTCGAGCGGAATTTCCGGCTGCCGGACGTCATCCGGGACTGGTAGTCCGGAGAATGTCCGGAAATACTGCACGCAGGCATCTCTCCACCAGCGCGCGTCGGACTCCTGAACGGTCAGGCGGGCCTGCACCTTCTGCCAGATTTCGGGGTTCACATATGGCTTGCAGCGGCGCCAGGTGGCGATATAGCCCTGAACCGCGGTGACACCTGCATCGTAATGCAGGCAGATTTCGTCCCAAAGAGAACGGCCGCTGCCCATCGTGTAATCCCAGGGCAAGTGATGGAACCAGAGAAGCAGATTCTCGGGGCAGGAGTCCATGTTCTCGTAAATGCTCCTCATCGGTTCGGGATACTGCCCGGTGTTGCCGCTGCCGGTTGCGCAGGTACGGTCGAATCCTACCCCGGCGCTGTCGGCCTTATGGTAATATTTAGGCGACCAGTCGGGTCTCGGCGCGCCCTGCCAGGGGCCCGGACCGTAATGGCTGCCGTTGAATATATGGTGGAAGCCAAGGGGCATCGTGTAGTTCACGCAGGTCTCCCGCGAGCTCATCATCATTTCCTTCACGGGCTCCACGAATTTCCGCGTAAAGCGCCTTTCCGGGCACCACCGCGGCTTTATGAACGTTCCGCGGATCCACTCCTCGGCAATCTGCTCCGCGCCCAGCGTGGGGTCCCAGGCAAGCCTTCCGAAGGCATACCAGTTCGCGGCCGAGAAAATATGCCCGCACCAGTCTTCCATCTGCCCGGTGTTCGCCACGCCCGCAATGGCTTTGCACGGACGCGAGAGAGTCGCGGACTGTGCAAGAAACTCCTCCCACATAGTTCCGAGATAAACCAGATGCCAGCTCTGGCCGAGGTATTCCTGGGTAATCTGGAGTTCGGGCATGGTGGCGGTGTGTTCCAGATTGAAGAAAAGCGGGCTCACGGGTTCGCGGGCCTGGAAGTCCACGGGGCCGTTCTTTATCTGTATCAGTACGTTGGAGGCGAACTGCCCGTCCAGGGGCTTGAACTCTTCCACGGCCTGGTTGGCCCTGTCGGGGCTGCTTGCCGAGTACACGAAGGCGCGCCACATCACGATTCCGCCGTAGGGTTTGAGCGCCGCGGCCAGCATATTGGCTCCGTCGGCGTGGCTGCGGCCGAAGTCCTGCGGACCGGGCTGACCCTCGGAGGAGGCCTTCACAAGGAACCCTCCGAAGTCGGGAATCATCCCGTAGATTTCCTCGGCCTTCAGCTGCCACCAGCGGCGCACTGCAGGGTTCTGGGGGTCGGCGGTGGGCAGCTCGCCCAGGGCCATCGGCGTTGCGAAATTCACTGCCAGATAGCAGCGTATGCCGTAATCGCGCAGAATGTCGGCTATCCGCGCCACCCGTTCCAGAACCTCCGTCGTGAGCATCAGGGGCGATGCGTTCACGTTGTTCAGGACGCTTCCGTTGATGCCTATGGATTCGTTGAGGCGGCCGTATTCACGGATCCTCTCTTCGGGAATTTCCTCTTCCGTCCAGGCCCAGATGGAAGGGCCGGCATAGCCGCGCTCCACGCTGTCGTCGAGGTTGTCCCAATGGTCGAGGATGCGGTACTCGTAACAGGGCTCGCCGGAGGTCTCCACTGGGCCTGCGGCAAGCCATAACGCATCGTTGCTGCGGGGAGTGCACCCCACAGCAACGAGTATCAGGGCCAGAAGGCAGGGAATCCTATTCATCTATGCCTTCGATGGTTTCTATGTCGCCGTTCTCGTCGAAGCTGAGTTCGCAGACCTTCAGGCTGCGGAGCCACGACTTGCCGCCGGAGGGCTTGCTGTCGTGGTGGAAAAGATACCACTTGCCTTCCCACTCGATGATGGCGTGGTGGGTGGTCCAGCCCACGACGGGGGTCAGGATGTCGCCGCGGTAGGTGAAGGGGCCGTAGGGGTTGTCGCCCACGGCGTAGCAGAGCAGGTGGCTGTCGCCGGTGGAATAGGTGAAGTAGTATTTTCCGTCCTTCTTGAAGGTCCAGCTGGCCTCGAAGAAGCGGTGGGGGTCATCGGCCGCAAGGGGCTTGCCTTCGGCGTCAACGACAAAAACCGGCTTGGGCTCCTCGCCGAACTGCAGCATATCCTTGGAAAGCTTCACCACGCGGCTGGGGAGGGAAGGCTCGCTGCGGTGGGGGAGGTGGGGGC
>R05__coassemble_25_pt1 | contig 89229 bp, 78 predicted proteins | sample R05__metabat2_high_PE_021 | metagenome-assembled genome bin R05 | reverse complement strand
GCATCGGCGTCAGCAGCGCGAGCCGCACGGTGGAGGAATGGACGGAGGTTGTTTCATAATCTTTAAAAAATCACGCTCTGTTAATGAATATATTGGAAATAAACAGCAACACCCTGCCGGTGATTTCGGGCTTCAGCGAGCTTCTCCCGGGCGGATTCTTCATCTATCACGCGTTCGGAACGCAGGAACTCATCAGCTTCAACAGCAAAATGGTCCGGCTCTTCGGTTGCAAGACCGACGACGAGTTCAGGGCACTTGTTGGAAACAGCTTCAAGGGGATTGTCCATCCCGATGATTACGAAAAGGTTGAGGCCAGTATCCGGGGGCAGATCGTGGAAAACGCCGACAGGATGGACCACGTGAAATACCGTTTCATCCGCAAAGACGGCAGCGTGGGGATGATGGACGACTACGGTCACTTCAGCCAAAGCGGGGCCTTTGGCGACATTTACTATGTTTTCGTCCAGGACATCTCGAAGCAATATGAGGAAGGTCTTGAAAAGGAACGGATTGCAGAGCAGCGGAGAAACGACCTGATTGCCACTCTTACCGGAAGCGAATCCACCTACATCGGCTATCCTGAAACAGACAGGTTCATCATCCTCAGCCAGAACGAGCACCTGAAGATGAATTACACCGCCGACGAGACCTTCACTGAATCCATAGCAAGATACATAGCAGAAGACGTTTATGAGCCGGACCGCAAAGCGGCGAGAGAAAAAATAGTTCTGGGCAAAATCGCCGGTTATCTTGAAAAAGAAGACGAATTCTCCTTCCGTTTCCGCGACATTTCAGGCGGAGTCCCCCGCTGGTTCGAAATGAAAGCCGCGAGGCTTTCGGAAACGGAGATTCTCTACAGCTTTTCCGACATCGACGCCGCAGTCACGGCCGAAACCATATATGAAAAACTGAAAGAAAATTATTTCGGGCTCTATTATATAAACCTCGACAACGGCCTTGCAAAAATCATCCGCAGCGGCCATCCGGAACTTACGGGCGAGGTGGGCTCGGAGTGCGGATACACGGATCTGATCCGCAACATAGCATCCGCTTCCAAAGACGACGCCGTTGACTTCCTGCGCAAGATAAGCGGCATCGACTACCTGAAAGAACGGTTCAAGACCGACGACCTGGCATACTATTACTATCAGTCCCACCTCTTCGAGGGGGAAAGATGGATATCAGTTACCGGGAACGTGCTGAGGAGAAAAGCCGACGGGACTCCGGAACTCTTCGGGCTGGGCTTTTCCCTTATGGATGAAACATCATCCGAAAGAGAAGCCGCCAAGGCGGAGGCCTTGCAAATCCACATGCGTGAAGACATTCAGATGATCGGCGGCCTTGCGGGAGAATATTATGCCCTCTACTATTACAATATAAACGAGAGGATTTTCAACATATATGCGTTGGACAAGGAGCGCTTCCCTCAGGCTGCCGGAATGGTTGCCGCAGGAGGCGAACCCATAGAAATCCTGCGCCGGTTCGGCACCTCGCAGCTCATACACCCCGACGACAGGGCGGGCTTTGCCGATATGGACATCGCCTTTGTCAAAAGGAAACTTGCCCATAGCAAGAAATATACAATTCCCTTCAGGAGAATTTTCAACGGTGAATTCCAGTGGGCCGAAATGGACCTCATCAAATACGAAGACTATGACGAACCGGCGAATGCCATCGCAATAGGCTTCGCGGAGCGCGACAACGCCATCCGCAGCCAGCAGGTCCTGAACAACATTTATGAAATCCTGAATGAAGGACATCTTCCGGACAAGGCCATCGGCAAGCTTCTGACAATCACGGGAGAATACTATGCCGCCGACAGATGCTACATTTTCGAAAAAAGGGAAGATAAGGATGTGATTGACAACAGCTATGAATGGTGCGCCGACGGCATAGAGGCAGAGATTGACAAACTGCAGGAAGTGCCGGTGGAGGTGTGCGCGGGATGGTTCAACGAATTCAACCGGTGCGGTGCCTTCTTTATGGATGCCCTTGACAGCAAGCACAATACCGAAGAGGCGAAGGCGCTTCTGGAAATGCAGGGAATTGAAAGTCTGGTTGCGGCTCCGATTCTGAAGGGCGGTGAAATTGTCGGCTTCATAGGCGTTGACAATCCAAAAAAGGCGAAGCAGGACGAGTCTGTGCTGCAGAAGATTTCAAACGTCGCCTACAGCCAGATACAGGAACGGAACCGGCAGAACAGCGCGGCTGAAAAGATGCTGCGCGAGCAGATAGAGCAGAAGAAACAGCTTGCCCAGGCGCTTTCGATGGCAGAATCAGCCAACAGGGCCAAGACCACCTTCCTGAACAATATGTCCCACGACATCCGCACGCCGATGAACGCGATCATCGGTTACACGGGCCTTGCCGCAAGCCATATCGACAACAAGTCCCGGGTGCAGGACTATCTTTCCAAAATCGCACAGTCCTCGGACCATCTGCTCAGTCTTATCAACGACGTCCTGGATATGAGCCGCATAGAATCCGGCAAGATGAACCTGGACGAAAAGAAGGAAAACCTCCCCGAAATCATCCACACCCTGCGCGACATAGTGCAGGCGGACCTCCACTCCAAGCAGCACGATTTCTTCATCGACACGGTGAACGTGAACGACGAAAACATCATCTGCGACAAACTGCGATTGAACCAGGTGCTGCTGAACATCCTGTCCAACTCCATCAAATACACGGCCGCCGGCGGAACCATCTCGATGCGCATAACCGAAAAGACCGTGAAGCCGAACGGATACGCCACCTATGAGTTCCTCATCAAGGACAACGGTATGGGTATGGACCCGGAATTCGTGAAGACAATCTTCGACCCCTTCACCAGAGTGAAAACCTCCACCGTATCCGGTATCCAGGGAACGGGTCTCGGTATGGCCATCACGAAAAACATCATCGATATGATGGGCGGCCGGATCGAGATTGACAGCGAACCGGGCAAAGGCACGGAAACGGTCGTTACCTTCGACTTCAAGCTTGCGGAAGCCCACAGGGACAACTTTGAAATTCCCGAAATGAAGGGCCTGCGCGCCCTGATTGCCGACGACGACGCCCATACCTGCGTGTCCATCGAGAGGATGCTGAAAGAAATCGGAATGCGCAGCGAATGGTGCACCTCAGGCAAGGAAGCCGTGTTCAGGGCGGAAAGCGCGTACAACTTCGGCGACCTGTTCAAGGTATACATCATCGACTGGCTGATGCCGGATATGAACGGCATCGAGACAACCAGACGGATAAGGAAGGCCATCGGCGACGACGTGCCCATCATCATCCTCACGGCCTACGACTGGTCGGACATAGAGGACGAGGCAAGGGAAGCCGGAGTCACGGCGTTCGTCTCCAAACCGATGTTCATGTCCGACCTGAGCAAGGTTCTCAGCAACTGCATCGGCCGCCGGGAAGAGCGCGGTTCAGAGGAAACATCAGGATACAACTTCACCGGAAAGAAGATTCTCGTCGTGGAAGACAACGAACTGAACCGCGAGATTGCCGAAGCGATTCTCGAGGAATACGGATTCGCCGTTGACACCGCCGAAGACGGGACCATTGCCGTGGAGAAAATGAAGGCAGCCGCCACAGGCGATTACGACCTGGTCCTGATGGACATTCAGATGCCTATTATGGACGGCTACGAGGCCACCAGGCAGATACGCGCCCTCGGGACGGAAATCTCGAAAATCCCCATCATTGCAATGACGGCGAACGCCTTTGAGGAAGACCGCAAGGCAGCTCTTGACGCCGGCCTTAACGAGCACATAGCAAAGCCGATCGACTTTGACAAGCTTAAGGCTCTGTTGGCAAGATTCTTCTGATGAAGGTCAGGAAAACATACATTGCGGCAGCGGCGGCGTTTGCGGCTGCATTCTGCTTTTTCCTTACGGCATATCCCTGCCATCTGATCCGCAGGGAGCAGATGACGCTTTTTCTCTATGACTGGAGCAGCATCTTCCGGACTTACTGGCGACCCGGCGGCCCGGCACATCTGGCGGGAGACTTCCTTACACAGTTCTTCCACTATCCTGCGGCGGGACCGGCCATCGTGGCGCTGCTTCTCACCGCAATCGGGGCCGTGAGCTTCCGAATCTGCCGCAGGTTCCTCGGAGAATGGCCCTCCCTGGCAACGGCCGCGGCGCTATACCTGTGGTCAGGCCTGCGCGAATGCGGTTCCTGGTTCGAAACCGGCTACACGGTGGCGGTGCCGGGATACCTCTTGCTGGCCCTTGCAGCGCTGCAATTCAAAGGCCCCGCACGGAAGGCCGCCGCCTCAGTCGTGCTCGCCGCGGCGGGGGTGCTGCTGTTGGGGAGCCCCGTTTCCCGAAGCGGAGGCGCGGTGTGGAACTTCCCCGATTTCAAAGAAGAAAAGGTCATCGCCCTTGACGTCGAAGCCTCTCTGGGCCACTGGAAGAAAGTGAGGGAACTGGCAGGGAAGGAGGACCTGCGTGTTTCCGAGGCAACCTTCTACTACAATCTGGCCAATGCTTTGGAGGGGAAGATGGCCGAAAGGCTGATGAACCACTCTCAGAACTACGCCGAAGGGCTTTTCCGACCCGTCAACAGCGAGGTGTCGGAGTTCACGGTAACGGCCTCCGGCGAGGTCTGGTTCCGGCTCGGCGACATGACCCTCGCGGAGCAGAGCGCAATCGTCGGGATGACATTCTCTCCGAGGCACAGCGGCCCCAGATACCTTGTGAGGCTTGCGCAGATCAACCGTATCACCGGGGACGACGGCGCTGCAATGAAATACCTCACGATGCTCAGCAGGACGCTGACCTACCGCCGATGGGCCCTTAAGATGATGCCGGGAAGCGGGGACGAAGGCGTTGAGAGATGGCTCGCACACGCACGCAGGGACCTTGCGGAAAACGATTTCGTGCACGGGAACTCCGACCCAAGACCCGTCCTGCGCAACCTCCTTGCGGCAAATCCCGCCAACGGGATGGCCAGGGAATACCTGCTCTGCACAGACCTGATAGTCTTTGACCTGGAGAGCTTTATGAGGGATTACATCCCGGTCGCCGACCCTCCGGCAATATATCAGGAAGCGATCCTCATCTGGATGGCCCAGCACGGGAGATTCGGCACAGCCGAAGCCCGGGCCCTCGGGGTCAGCGGCCGGACCATTTCGGCGTTCGAGGAATTCGGCAACAATCCGGCGGCCGCCCCGCGCAGTTACTGGCACTATTATCAGACAGAGATGCTCAAGGGAGGAGAACAGGAATGAAGAATTTGACAAAATTGATGCTGGCGCTGCTGCTGCCACCGCTCGTCGCAGGCTGCACGATCTGCCCCTGCACCTCGGTCAGCGGGAGCGAAGGGCCCGCCGTCATCTACCCCGACTACAAGGGCGTGACCGTCCCCTGCAACATAGCCCCGCTGAATTTTCATTATGCGATGAAGGGAGCCACTACGGCCCGGACCACCTTTTCCTGCGGGGGCAAATCGGTAAGAATCAGTGGGTTGAAGGTCGAATGGGGTCTCCGGCGCTGGAAACGTTTCATTGCCGGGGCCGACACCGTCACCGTAGCTGCCGCAGTGAAGGCCGGAGGGCGGACGGTAACGGATTCCTGGCAATTCTTCGTCAGCCCCGACAAGGTTGACCCATACCTCACCTACAGGCTCATAGAACCGGCATACCAGATGTGGGACGAGGTGCAGATCCGCGAGCGCTGCATCGAGGACTTCAGCGAACGCCCGCTCTGCGACCACGCGCACACCGACAATGCCTGTATGAACTGCCACGTCCACGGGCAGCAGAGGGGCGAGTTGTCTCTGTTCTATATCAGAGGCCCGCACGGAGGAGCAATCCTCAACCGCGGCGGAGAACTCCGCAAACTGAACCTCAACGCTCCCGGAATGCTCTCCGGAACGGTTTACGGCGAGATTCACCCGTCGGGCCGCTTCGGGGTTTTCTCAACGAACATCGTGATTCCCGGCCTGCACGCCAAAGCTCCCGGGCGGATGGAGGTGTACGACACCGCCTCCGACCTTGCCGTTGCCGACTTCGACGAAAACCGGATTCTGGACCTCCCGCACGTGGCAGGGGAGAACAAGCTGGAGACTTTCCCCTGCTTCTCGCCCGACGGAGGCTCGGTATTCTACTGCGTTGCCCCTTCAGTGAAACTGCCCGAGGAACTCAGGACCCTGAAGTATTCCCTCGTAAGGGCGGAATTCGACAGCCTCACGGGACAGATAAGCGAAAGCGTGGACACGATATGGAGCGCAGAGCGGCACAACGCCTCGGTATGCCACCCGAAGGTGTCGCCCGACGGGAAGCGTGTGATGTACACCGTTTCGGAATACGGGACATTCCCCATAAACCACAGCGACTGCACGCTCCGCGTCACCGACCTTGAAACCGGAGAGGAACTCTCTCTGGACGGAGTGAAGGGCAACGGTTCCGACACCTGGCACAGCTGGTCTTCCGACGGCAGATGGTTCGTCTTTGCCAGCAAGAGGGGCGACGGGCAATACGGAAAGCCCTGGTTCTGCCACCTCGGCCCCGACGGCACGCCCACCAAGCCCTTCGTACTCCCGCAGAAGTCCTCCACCTTCTACGAGAACAACCTTAAATCGTTCAACATCCCCGACCTGGGCAGGGACAAGGTTCCTTTCTCCATCCGCGACATCCCGGCAATCTTCAGCGCAGAGAGTGAAGAGTTCCGCCGATTTTAATATCTTTGCAGCGGAATTATGGAAAGGAAGAATATCACCCGCGCACTGAAATACACGCTGTCGGTCATTCTGGCGGCGGTATTCGTGTGGCTGGCCTTCAGGAAAGTGGACTGGGCAGCGTTCCTGGGCGGCCTGCAGCAGACAAGGTGGGGATTCGTGGTCCTCTTCTTCGCCGCGGCGCTGACGGCCCTTCTTTTCCGCACTCTGAGATGGAAAGCCATACTCGGCGCCCTGGACAAATCCATACGGCCCGTCACGGTATGGGATGCCAACAACGTCGGCAACCTGGCCAACGTGGTTCTCCCGGGATCGGGCGAACTGGTCCGCTGCGGTTATGTCACAAGCCCGAAAGCCCGCTACGACAAGGTTCTGGGGACGGTTATCCTGGAAAGGGTATGGGACATCCTGGCCATCGCCTGCCTGCTTGCAGGAGCGCTGATAGGCGGCCGGGATCGCCTCGAAGGGTTCTTCCGGGAGAATTTCTGGGAACCGCTGCGCGGGGCCCCGGGCCTTTCCCTCTGGTGGATTGCCGCGCTCTCCGTTGCCCTGGTCGCGCTCTGCATATGGGCGGTATATCACTTCAGATCGGGCAACCGCATCTGCGGAAAGATTGCCGGAGCCGTGTCGGGGATCCTGAAAGGCTTCGCCTCGTTCGGCAGGATGGAACACAAATGGCTCTTCGCCCTCTACACCGCCCTGATATGGCTGATGTACGTCTGTATGGGCTGGAGCATACTGAAGGCGATGCCGGACCTTTCCGGCCTGGGCTTCACCGACGCGCTTCTGATCTCGGCAGTGGGTAACATAGCGTCGGTCATCCCCGTTCCCGGCGGAATCGGAGCTTATCACTACCTGGTCGCACTCACCCTCAGCAGCCTGTACGGCGCGGGGTGGGACTGCGGAATACTCTACGCCACGCTCAACCACGAACTTCACACTGTGCTCATAATAGCGCTGGGCGTGCTGTCTTACTTCGCATTGCAGATGCGGAAAAAATAACTATATTTGCAACCGCTAAATGCGGGTACGGTTCCGTAGCTCAGTTGGATAGAGCAACAGCCTTCTAAGCTGTGGGTCACGCGTTCGAGTCGCGTCGGAATCACTAATGGAAATGAAATCTATACTCGGTATCGGCAACGCGCTAACCGACATTCTCGCAGTCCTGCCGGACGACAGCTTCCTCAAGACATACCACCTCCCCAAAGGGAGCATGCAGCACGTGGATATGGAAACGGGCGACAAGATTTGGGCCGCCCTCAAACCCCTGGGAGTAAAGTACGTGGCCGGCGGCTCGGCCGCAAACACGATTACCTGCACCTCAATCTTCGGGATGCCCAGCAGCTTCATCGGGAAGATAGGCGACGACGAGCTCGGCCACCTGTTCAAGAGCGACCAGGAGCAGTACGGCGTGAAGACCAGGCTCCTCAGGAGCGAACACAGCAGCGGGCGCTCGATGGTGTTCGTGAGCGGAGGAAACGCCGAGCGCACCTTTGCGGTGTACCTCGGAGCGGCCCTGGACCTTGTGCCGGAAGACCTCGAACCGGAATATTTCAAAGGTCACGATTATTTCCACATAGAAGGATATCTCGTTCAGAATCAGGCGCTTATACGCAAGGCCGTGGAGCTCGCCCACGATGCAGGCTGCCTGATAAGCCTCGATATGGCATCGTACAACGTGGTGGAGAGCAACAACGCCTTCCTGCACGACATAGTGGAGAAGTACGTGGACATAGTCTTCGCCAACGAAACCGAGGCCCGCGCCTTCACAAAGATAGAAGCTCCCCGCGCCGCCCTCGACGAGATTGCCAAGATGTGCCGCATCGCCGTGGTCAAGGTGGGCAAGGACGGCTCCTGGGTGAAGTCCGGGAACGAAGTCAGTTTCATCCCTTCCTGGCCCGCTGCCACCGTTGACGCCACCGGAGCGGGCGACACCTATGCCGCAGGTTTCCTGTACGCCCACTCCCTGGGAATGCCCCTCAAGGTTTGCGGAGAGGTTGGCTCCATAATAGCGGCCAAAGTCGTGGAGGTTGTGGGAACGAAGATCGACATCCCCCGCTGGCGCGACGCCAAGACCGAAATCCGTAAACTCATAGAGGCCAACAGCAAATGAAGAAATACCTCCTCGTCCTGCTGATCTCGATGGTGCCCTTGATAGAGCTGCGCGGCGCCATACCCTATGCCGTGGGCTTCGGACTGCCCCTCATTCCCTCCTACATCGTCGCCGTAATAGGCAATATGATTCCCGTACCTTTCATCTACCTCTTTGCCCGGAAGATCCTGGAATGGGGCAAGGACAAGAAATACATAGGAGGATTCTTCCGCTGGTGCCTTGAAAAAGGGGAAAAGGGCGGGCGCAAGCTTACAGAAAAAGCAGGACGCGGCGTTTACGTCGCTCTCCTGCTTTTCGTGGGAATCCCCCTGCCCGGAACCGGTGCCTGGACCGGGACGCTCGCCGCAAGTTTCCTGAACATGGACTTCAAGAAAAGCGTCCTCGTTGTGATGGGCGGCGTGATTCTGGCGGGAATCATTATGCTGGCGGCGTCGCTGGGCGTATTCGGCGCCGTCAAGGTCTTCACTTCTTAAGATACTCGTCTATCGCCTTTGCGGCGGTACGGCCCGCACCCATTGCAAGTATGACGGTTGCGGCGCCGGTAACGGCATCTCCCCCGGCGAACACTCCCTCGCGGGTGGTCGCACCGTTCTCGTCGGCCACAAGGCAGCCTCTCTTCGTGGTCTCAAGGCCGGCTGTGGTCTTGGAAATCAGAGGGTTGGGCGAGGTTCCAAGGGCCATTATGACGGTCTCGGTCTCTATCTCGAATTCGCTGCCGGGTATGGCCACGGGGCTGCGGCGGCCGCTTGCATCGGGCTCGCCGAGTTCCATTCTGATGCACCTGAGGGCGCGGACCCAGCCTTTTTCGTCGGAGAGCACCTCCACGGGGTTGGTGAGCATATCGAAGACTATGCCCTCCTGCTCCGCGTGATGGACCTCCTCGCGGCGGGCGGGAAGTTCAGCCTCGGTACGGCGGTAAACGATATGCACTTCGGCTCCGAGCCTGAGCGCGGTACGGGCGGCGTCCATAGCAACGTTTCCGCCGCCCACGACGCAGACTTTCTTTCCTGCGTGGATGGGGGTGAGGTAGTCGTCGCGGTAGGCCTTCATCAGGTTGTTGCGGGTGAGGAACTCGTTGGCGGAGAACACTCCGCAGAGATTCTCGCCGGGGATTCCCATAAACTTGGGAAGTCCGGCGCCGGTGCCGATGAACACGGCCTTGAAGCCCTCTTCGTCCATCAGCCTGTCTATGGTGATGGTACGGCCGGCAATCACGTTGGTCTCTATCTTCACGCCGAGGGCCCTTACGGCGTCGATTTCCTTCTTGAGGACCTTCTCCTTGGGGAGACGGAACTCGGGGATGCCGTATTCCAGCACTCCGCCGGCCTTGTGAAGGGCCTCGAAGATGGTCACGTCATATCCCCACTTGGCAAGGTCGCTGGCGCAGGCAAGACCTGCGGGGCCGGAGCCGATCACGGCAACCTTGGGACCGTTGCAGGCGGCGGGTGCGGAAGCGGCTTCTCCGTTCTCGTGGCACCAGTCGGCAACGAATCTCTCGAGCTTGCCTATGGCCACCGGCTCGCCCTTGACTCCGAGGATGCAGCTGCCCTCACACTGGGTTTCCTGCGGGCAGACGCGGCCGCAGACTGCGGGAAGGGAGCTGTCGCGGGCAATGACGTCGGCTGCGCCGCGGACATCTCCCTCGGCGAGCCTGGCTATGAAATCGGGGATCTGCAGATTCACCGGACAGGAGCCCACGCAGCGGGGGTTCTTGCAGTGCAGGCAGCGGGAAGCCTCGAGCAGGGCCTCCTCCTTGTTGTAACCGTAACAAACTTCTTCGAAGTTGGTCGCGCGGACCTTCGGGTCCTGTTCCCTCACGGGAACCCTGGGTATTCTGTTAGCCATTATTTTCCCCTCCCTATTTTACAGACGTGTTTTTCGTTGGCCTCGGCCTCTTCGGCCTTGTACTGGCCCTGGCGGCGCATAGCCTCGTCGAAGTCGACCTCATACCCGTCGAACTCCGGACCCTCGACGCAGGCGAAGCGGGTCTTCCCGCCCACCGTGACGCGACAGGCTCCGCACATTCCGGTGCCGTCGACCATCAGGGAATTGAGGCTGACGATGATGGGAATGCCGAGCTTCTTGCAGGTGAGGGTGCTGAACTTCATCATTATCATAGGGCCGATTGCCACGGCCTGGGTGTACTGCTTGCCCTCGGCAACGAGCTTTTCGAGCATCGCGGTGCCCACACCGTGGAACCCTTCGGAACCGTCGTCGGTGCAGATGTAGAGATTGTCGGCCACGGAACGGAACTCCTCGGTGTAGATGAGAAGGTCCTTGTTGCGGGCGCCGACTATCACGTCGACGGGGACGCTGTGTTCGTGGAGCCACTTGACCTGGGGATAGACCGGAGCCGTACCGACTCCGCCGGCGATGAACACATAACGCTGGGCGGTGAGCTTTTCGGCGGGCATCTCGGTGAAGTCGGAAGCCAGGCCGAGAGGACCGACAACGTCGGAGAAAGCCTCGCCCGGCTCGAAGGAGATAATGTCGGAGCTGGATGCGCCGATCTTCTGAGTCACAATGGTGACGGTGCCCGCAGAACGGTCATAGTCGCTGATTGTCAACGGGATTCGCTCGCCCTTCTCGTCTGCCCTCACGATGAGGAACTGACCCGGCTGAGCCGCGGCGGCGAGCCTCGGAGCCGACACCTTCATCCTGCAGATGTTGGGAGTCAGCATTTCTTTTGTCAGAATCTGATACATACACTACTAATATTGCAACCCCAAATATAACAATTAGTTGCGATAAGCCAAAAAATCGGGCACGAAAAAATCGCGCCCGACTTCAGATGTGTTTCAAACCTTAGAACCTATAGCGGAATCCGAGGCCTGCTCCGTGGCAGAATCCAACACCGTTGAGGACGCCGAAATAAGGGCGCCAGTCAAGGGAGATGTTGAAAGGGATGGCTGCGAACTGGTACTCGATGCCTACCTGACCGGTGACTCCGAGGGTGAAGGCTACGGTAGTGTTGCCGCTGTCGCTGACCGAGTTGTACAGGCCGAGGCTTGCGCCGGGACCAACATAGAAGTTGAAGGAGTTGGCGAGAGGGAACACGAAATCGTAGATTCCGGTTGCGGAAAGGGCGTGTGAGTAAAGACCGAGGTCAGCCTCCACGAAGTTTGCGCCAACACTCTGCTGGTAAGAAACTTCTGCGTCGAATGCAGAACCTCCGCCGATACGCAGACCAAGTGCGCGGGGCTGTGCAGATGCCACTGCCACGAAGGCGAGGAGTGAAATTGCGATTGCAAAAATCTTCTTCATAATTTTAGATTTTAGTTGGTTTGTTTCTGTTTTAAAGCGCTGCAAAGGTACTAAACAATGCCGGAAAATCCAAGAAAAGCCATTGCCATGATGCTGACGGTGATCAGCGCTATGGGCAGGCCCCTGAAGGGCTTGGGCACGTCGTTACCGGCCAGATGCTCGCGCAATCCGGCGAACAGGCACATCGCCAGGCCGTAACCCAGGGCCGTTGCGAAGGCATAGACGGTGGACTCGCCGAGGTTGAGCATATGGGCGGGGCCGCCGAATGCCATCTCCTTGGTCACCACTGTGAGGGCCACGCCGAGCACGGCGCAGTTCGTGGTGATGAGGGGCAGGAAGATACCGAGGGCCTGGTAGAGACCGGGGCTTATCTTCTTGAGCACGATTTCCACCATCTGCACGAGGGCGGCTATCACGAGGATGAAGGATATGGTCTGCAGGAACTCCAGGCCGAAGGGAACGAGGAGGTACTGGTTGAGGAGATAGGTCACCACAGTGGCCAGGGTGATCACGAAGCACACGGCGCCGGACATTCCGGTGGCGGTGGAAAGCTTGTTGGAAACGCCGAGGAAGGGGCAGATTCCGAGGAACTGCGCCAACAGGATGTTGTTGACGAAGATCGAGGATATTATGATGAGCAAAAATTCCATAACTCCCTACTTTTTAGCCAGATACTTGTTGAACAGAACCATAAGGTAACCCAGGACCAGGAAAGCGCCCGGAGCCATCACGAAGGCGAGGATGCCGTCGCCTGCGATGAACTTCCATCCGAAGACGGAGCCGGAACCCAGGATCTCGCGGACTATGCCGATGACGGTGAGCGAGAGGGTGAAGCCCAAGCCTATGCCTATGCCGTCGAGGGCGGAATCGGCCACGGAATTCTTGTTGGCGAAGGCCTCGGCGCGGCCGAGGACTATGCAGTTGACAACGATGAGGGGGATGAAGAGGCCCAGCGTCTCATAGACCGTGGGCACATAGGCCTGCATAAGCAGCTGCAGCACCGTGACGAAAGTGGCAATTACCACTATATACACGGGGATGCGCACCTTGTCGGGCACGCAGGGTGCCAGAAGCGAGATGACTATGTTGGAGCAGATGAGCACGAACATCGTGGCAAGGCCCATCTCAAGTCCGTTCATTGCCGAGGTGGTGGTGGCCAGAGTGGGGCACATTCCCAGCACGAGCACGAAGGTGGGGTTGTCCTTGACAAAACCCTTGGTGATAAGATTCCACTTACTCATTTTCCTGTCCTCCAGATATTTTGTTGAACACGTCAACGGCTGTCTTCACGCCGAGGGTATAGGCCCTGGAGGTTATCGTGGAGGCCGTTATGGCGTCCACGTCGCCGCCGTCCTTCTTCACCGCGAGTCTCTTCGCTGCGGGGTCCCAGCCGCAGAACTGGGAAATGAATCCCTGGTCGGTCTGGCATTTGGCTCCGAGGCCGGGGGTCTCGGAGTGGGACAGGACCACGGTGTTGTGGACGGTGCCGCTCTCGGTTATGCCTACCATAAGGCTCAGGGGGCCTCCGAAGCCGGAAACCGTCACCAGGATGGCGCTTCCGGTGCCGGGCACGGAGTAATAGCTGTACTCCACGCCGTCAAGCTCGGTGGTGCAGAGCTGGGGCTGGGCGCTGAATTCGGGAAGAACGCGCGCTATCGAGGCATTGGTCTTGGCCACCTGCGCGGCGTCGATGGGCTCCTTTGTAACCGCATAGGTCACCGCCAGCACCGCCGAGCACACGAGGCACACCAGCGTGAGGCACAGAGCCATATTCTTGAGATTTGATTTTGCTGCCATATTCTAAGCCCTCCCGTATTTTTTCTGGTGGAACCACTTGTTGAGCAGAGGCACGCAGCAGTTCATTATGAGTATTGCGAAGGACATCCCCTCGGGATACGCGCCGAAGTAGCGTATCATCATCACTATCAGTCCGATGCCGAAGCCGTAGATGACTCCGCCGACCGGGCTCATCGGAGAGGTGACGTAGTCGGTCGCCATAAAGCAGGCGCCGAGAATCAGGCCGCCGGTGAGAAGGTTGAAGGCAGGACCGGTGAAGGTCGAGGGATCGGCGAGCCAGAAGATGCCGGAAATAAGAATCACCGTTCCGAAGATGCTGAAAGGTATCCAGCCCTTGATGACCTTGCGGATGAGCAGATAGGCAAAGCCTGCGAGCAGCGCGATTGCGGAGATTTCTCCGGCGCTGCCGCCTATGTCGAAGAAGAGGTTCCCTGCGCCGGGGCCGTAGCCCAGGTCGGTGAGGGCCTGCATTCCGCCCTCGGAATAGACACCGAGAAGAGTGGAGCCGGAGATGGCGTCGGTGTAATGGATGAAGCCCGGGGCTGCGGTCCAGTCGGTCATCTGCTGGGGGAAGGAGATGAGGAGGAACACACGGCCGGTGATTGCGGGGTTGAAGACGTTCTGCCCAAGACCGCCGAAGGTCATCTTGGCAACGCCAATTGCCACAAGGGCACCGATGAAGACTATCCACCAGGGCGTTGTGGAAGGCAGGTTCATTGCAAGAAGAAGGCCGGTGACCACGGCGGAAAGGTCGCCGATGGTACTGGGCTTCTTGAGCATATACTTTGTTATGGCCCACTCTATGAGCACGCAGGAAAGCACGCTCACGGCGAGGATGAGCAGCTCGGACCAGCCGTAGAACAGGACCGAGACCGCGATTGCCGGGCACAGCGCTATTATGACGTCACGCATAATGGTCTGCGTGGACGTTGCGGCGTGGATGTGCGGCGACGGCGAAACTAGATATTTTTTGTCCATAGTGTGAGTGCGATTACTGTTTTTTTGCGGCTTCGGCGGCGGCTTTCGCGGCAGCGGCGCGGGCGCGGATGGCTCCCATCGCCTGACCCTTGGCCAGACGGATGTTGTCCAGAAGAGGAATGTATGCGGGGCAGCTGTACAGGCAGCAACCGCATTCTATGCAGTCCTGGGCGGCATTGGCCTCGAGCTGTTCCACGTCGCCCGCCTTGTACAGACGGTTCAGGAGGAACGGCTCAAGACCCATAGGACAGGCGTCGGCGCACTTGCCGCAACGTATGCAGTTGCCCTGGGGCTTGCGCCTGGTGGCCTCCTCGCTCAGGTACAGCACGGAGCTGGACCCCTTCACGGTGGCGGCATCGACGTTGGCGATGGCCTTGCCCATCATCGGACCTCCGCTGATGAGTTTTGCGGCCCCCTCGGGAATTCCACCGGCCTGCTCTATAATATAGGAGAGAGGCATTCCTATCCTGAACTGGTAGTTGTGCTGCTCCGACACGGGCAGGCAGTCGCCGGTTATGGTGAGCACGTTGGTCAGCAGAGGCATATTCTTCTGGACGGCGTCGTAAACCGCGATGGCGGTGGAGACGTTCTGCACCACGGCACCCACGCTGATGGGGAGTCCGCCGGACTTGACCTGCCGCTTCATCACGGCGTCGATGAGCTGCTTTTCTCCTCCCTGCGGATAACGCTTCTTGAGGGGCTGCACGGTGATTCCGGGATATCCCAGTTCCTCCACGGTCTTGCCGAGGGCCGCTATGGCCTCGGGCTTGTTCTCCTCCACGCCAATGACGCAGCGGCAGCCTCCGAGGACTTTCTGCATAATGGCGGCGCCGACAACAATCTTTGCCGTGCGCTCAAGCATCACGCGGTAGTCGGAGGTGAGGTAGGGCTCGCATTCGGCTCCGTTGATTATGAGGCACTCCGCGAGGGCGCCGGGAGCTGGATTGAGTTTTACGTGAGCGGGGAAGGTGGCGCCTCCCAGACCCACGACGCCCGCAGCCTTGATGCGGTCAAGGATGAAGGCCCTGTCGGAGGGGATTTCGGTGACGAGGGCCTCGGAGGTGTCGATTCCCTCGGCCCAGATTTCCTCTTCGGCCACGCTTATCTCTATATGGGTAACGGCATTGCCCGCAAGGTCCTTGCGCGGACCAATGGACTTGACGGTGCCGGTTGCGGGAGAATGCACGAAGGCGGAGATGAACCCGCCCGGCTCGGCTATGACCTGACCGGTCTTCACGGCATCGCCCACGGCCACGACCGGCTTTGCCGGAGCGCCGAGGTGCTGGGCCATCGACACATAAAGGGTTTTGGGGAGGGGCAGGACCTCGATGGCGCACTCCCTGGAGAGCTTGCTGTCGTTGGGATGGACTCCTCCTATCGAGAACGTAAGCTTATTCATTGGTCACCTCCTTCTTTGGCAAAACGGGGAAATTCACGGCGTGGATGGCGCCGGTGGGACATTCGGCCACGCACTTCTTGCAAAGCTTGCACTTGGTGAAGTCGATGTAGGCCAGGTTGTCGGCAAGCGTTATGGCCTCGTGGGTGCAGACCTTGGCGCACTTGCCGCAGCCTATGCAGGCGGCGCTGCAGGCCTTGCGGGCCACTCCGCCCTTGTCCTTGTTCACGCAGGACACATAGACGCGCATCGAGCGCGGTCCCTTGTTCCGGATTTCGATCACGTGCTTGGGGCAGGCCTTCGCGCAGGCTCCGCAGGCGGTGCATTTCTGCTCGTCAACGACGGGAAGACCCGTTGCGGGGTCCATCGAAATGGCTCCGAACTGGCAGGCCGAGACGCAGTCGCCGCAACCCAGGCAGCCGAACGCGCAACCGGTGTCGCCGCTGTACAGGGCAGCCTTCACCTTGCAGGAAGCAACGCCGTCGTAGAGGTTCGTGGAAGGACGGTTTTCGCAGGTCCCGTTGCAGCGCACGACGGCAACCTGGGGAGCCTTGGCCTTGACTTCGTAGCCAAGGATCGAGGCAACCTTCTGCATTACGTCGTTTCCGCCGACGGGGCAATAGTGGGAATCGAGGTCGTGAGCGTGCACGGCGGAGTCCGCAAAAGCGCGGCATCCTGCGAATCCGCATCCGCCGCAATTGGCTCCCGGCATCACCTTCTCGACTTCATCAATCCGCGGATCCTCCTCCACCTTGAACTTGCGGGCCACCCAGAAAAGGATGAGGGCCAGGACAAGTCCGAGTACGGTAAGGATCGCAACGGTCCAGATAATTGTGCTTGTCATTGGTTAGTGGTTAGTGTTATATTTTATTTATTTATTTTCAATCTATTATGCTGAACTTGCATTCATTTTGCAACCGCCCTCGCAGCAGCCATACCCCGAAGTAGTACAGCGCCACCGCACATATTGCGCAGAGGCCGGCCGGCAGTTCCCCGAGCCCGAGGCCCGTGAGAATCAGAAGCACCGCCATCAGAACGCAGAGAGGGCCGACGTAGGCTATCCATACCGCCTTGTGGCCCATCGAGGTGCTGATTGCCACCGTCACTTCGTCGCCCACCGAACGGGCGGTCCACCCGCTTGTGGGCAGTTGCACGGTCTTTGCCTTGCTCTCTCCCAGGGAACACAGCGACTTTGCGTGGCAGGCGCTGCAGGCAGACTCCGAAACAATCTCGACGGTAGTCAGCTCAGGGGTGATTTCCGTTATCCTGCCCTTGTGGGTCGCCAGTTTTGCCATATCAGAACTCTGAAGTTGTGAACTCGTTGTTCATTGCCGATTCCACGGGGCGCGAAGCCTGGATGTCCAGGGCTTCGTCCACCTCCATAAAGCGGATCTGCTCGCTCTTGAAGACCATATCTATGTCGCAGGTCTCGCCATTGCGGTGCTTGGCAATTATGATTTGCGTCTTTTCCTTGTCTTCCGGGTTCTCGCTCAGACCCACAAAATCGGGTCTGTGGATGAACAGGACCATATCGGCGTCCTGCTCGATGGAGCCGGATTCGCGGAGGTCGCTCAAGACGGGCTTTCCGCCGCCGCCCTGCCTCTGCACAGCCTGGCGGCTGAGCTGCGAAAGGGCTATGATGGGGACGTTGAGTTCCTTTGCCGTGGCCTTGAGCGTGCGGGAGATGGCAGCCACCTCCTGCTCGCGCATTCCGCGCAGTTCGGTGGGGCCCTGCATAAGCTGCAAGTAGTCCACGAAGATTATGCGCACGCCCTTGTTCTTCACCAGGTTCTTTGCCTTGGTGCGGAACTCCATAAGCTGGATGCCCGGGGTGTCGTCGATGTACAGGGGGGCCGAGGCGAGGGCCTTGAGCTTGTATTCCAGCTGGGCCCACTCGTGGGGCTCCAGGCGGTTGCCGCCCTTTATCTTGTCGGCCGAAAGGCCCGACTCGCTGGTCATCAGACGCTTGGCCAGCTGGATGGAAGACATTTCCAGGGAGAAGAAGGCCACCGGCATATGGTGGTCGACCGCCGCGTTGCGGGCAAGGTTGAGCGAGAACGCGGTCTTACCCACCGACGGGCGGGCGGCAAGGATTATCAGGTCGGACTTCTGCCAGCCCTGGGTGATGCGGTCTATGCTCACGAAGCCGCTGGGCACGCCGTTCAGGCCGGGGTTGTTCTGGGCCTCCTGGATGTCGTTCATCGCCTCGTTGATGATGGAGCCGATGTCCTGCACCTCCTTGCGGACGTTGGACTGGACCGCCTCGTAAATCCTGCTCTGGGCCTTGTCGATGAGTTCATCGACGTTGACCGACTCGTCGTAGGAGTCGTGCAGTATCTCGCAGGAAGCGGTGATGAGTTCACGCTGGATTGTCTTCTGCTTGAGTATCTTGATGTAATATTCGATGTGGGCCGCGCTGCCTACCTTTTCCGAAAGGCCGGCGAGCACCACCGCGCCTCCGACGTCCTCGAGCGTTCCCTTCTGCCTGAGCTTGGCGGTGACGGTGATTATGTCCACGGAGGTGTGCTCCACCACCAGGGCCGACATCGCCTCGAATATCATCCTGTGCCGGGGGTCGTAGAAGCAGGAGGGCTTGAGTTCCTCCATTGCCTGGTCCACGCAGGACGGTTCCAGGAGCATCGCTCCCAGAACGGCCTCTTCAACGTCGATGGCCTGGGGCGGCTTGTTGCCTATCTCCAGGCCAACAGACTCCAGGTCGGGCTGTGCGCCCTTGCGGGCGTGCCTCTGCTGCTTCTCCTGCTCGGCCATCCTACTCCTCGTTTCCGGCGGAAACTATGATGCGGCCGCAATGCTCGCAGATGACGAGCTTCTTGCCGGAATTGATGTCGATGATCCTCTGAGGGGTGATGGTGTTGAAGCAGCCGCCGCAGGAGTCGCCGTTGAACACGGGAACGACGGCGAGATGGTTGTGGACGCTGCCGCGGATGCGGTTGTAGGCGCTCATCGTGCGCTCGTCGATCTTGGAAGCGCATTCGGCGCGCTTTGCCTGAAGGGCTTCCTCCTCCCTGGCGGTGGACTCCACGATGGTGGAAAGCTCCACCTTCTTGGCCTCGAGGTCTTGCTCGCGGATCAGAAGGTTGTCGGAAATTCTCTCCCTGACGGCCTTGTTGTCCTCGATCTGCTCGTGGCTCTCGCGGATGTTCTTCTCGGCTATCTGGCGGAGGAGATTGAGATTCTCGAGCTCCTTGTTGATGGAGTCGTACTCGCGGCTGTTGGAGATGTTCTCCAGCTGGGACTGGTACTTTCCTATCTCGGAATCGTATTCCACAATCTTTGCGTTGGCGTCTTCGATGCGCAGGCCGAATCCCTCGGTCTTCGCGTCCACGGCGGCTATCTTGGAATTGAGGACGGCTATCTCGTTCTCGAGAGCCTCAACCTCGGCAGGGAGTTCTCCGCGCAGCTGGACGAGCTTCTCGATGGCGTTGTCGGCCTCCTGGAGTTCATAGAGGATGTGAAGTTTCTCCTCGACGCTCTGCTCGCTTTCGGCGAATGACTTCTGCAGGGAAACGAAGGTTTCACGCTCGTCGATGGGCGTGGGAACCGCTTTCTTTGTCTTGGTGCTTGCCATATTTCTGTTGATTTGTATTTCGTGTGTATATTGAAGTGCAAAGATAGCGAAAATTTCGTTACAGAGACTTCTTTATTTCCATAAGTTGGGCCCTTATCGCCTTCAGCGAATCAATGGCTTTCACGCTGCGGGAAACCGACGACTTTTCCGCCGACAGACGCGCAGCGGCGCCGTCGAGCGTCATCCCCTTTTCCTTGACCAGGTAGTGCACCTGCTTGAGGGTCTCCAGGTCGGCCGCGGTGTACATTCTGTTGCCCTTGGCGTTGCGGTGCAGCTTGAGGAACTTCTCGAAAGTGTTGGACCAGAAGCGCACCAGAGAGACGTTCTCGCCCAGGATTCCGGCCACTTCGCCGATAGAATAATAAAGCTTCTCCATATTGTTAATCCATTGATTGCATTGTATTTACCGTCATATACAGCATATTTGCGTACTCCTCCGGACCGACCGAGGCGAAGAAGTGGTTCACCGGATTCCCGGGAATGCTGTCGCGGAGCACCTCATAATGCAGATGCGGGGCCGTGGACTTGCCGCTCATTCCCACCGAGCCTATCCTCTGACCGCGGCGCACCCTCTGGCCGCCCGTGACCGTCGTGGCGTCCAGATGGCAGAAACGCGTCCTGAACCCGCCCTCGTGCCTGATTTCCAGGACACGGCCCTCCGACTTGTTCACATAGAGGGCGCACACCATACCGTCGGCCGTGGCATAGACGGGAGTGCCCCTTTCGGCTATTATGTCAAGGCCGTTGTGATTGATGGAAGCCTTCAGGAACGGATTCACCCTGCTGCCGGTGGAGGCGCCGACCTGCGGATACGTCAAGTCCTTCAGGGGCAGGCTCATCGGAGGCATCCTGAACGAACTGTCGGCCATCGTGACAAGGACCTGTTCAAACAGGGCGTCGACGGCCGCGGCGCTCTCGACAAGCCTGTCGGCCTTGTCGGAAGCATAACGGGCGAGCCTCTTTTCGGGGATGGTGTCGGAAGCGAAGAGGAAGTCCAGCCCCGAGACAGGGTCGGTCTCCGGAGCGGCGGAATTGAATACCCGTTCGTAGATGTCGTTGTCCTTGTGCTGCAGGGAGGCAAGCGCGTCAACGAGAAGGTCCTCCCTCGGGGAGAGGCCGGGCAGGATCCTGGCGTACATCCTGTTCTCCCTGCGCAGGCGCTTTTCAACGTCGGTGTTGAAACACAGTGCGAACACCCCGTACGCCACCGCAGCAAGCAGCACGGTACCGAGCAGATACAGCAATATTTTCGGAAGGAGCTTCTTCATCTTGTGCGTTTGAGTATTTCGGAAGTGCTGGTCTTCTTGCCGTGGGCCGACTCGGAACTGACCTTGTCGACCATCGCGCGGTATTCCTCGACCGGCATACTGAAGTCCATGAAATTCATAGGATTGATCTGGGAGCCGCGGTAGAGCACCTCGTAGTGGAGATGCGGGCCGGTGGACTTGCCGGAACTGCCTATCGTGCCTATGCGGGTCCCGCGGAGGACCTTCATTCCCTCGGCCACCTCGATCGTGTTGAGATGGGCATAGCGGCTCTGATAGCCGTAGCCGTGGTCTATGATAATCTCGTTCCCATAGCCTCCGAAGTGATAGTCGGCCTTTACTACCAAGCCCTCGCCCGTGGCATAAACCGGAGTCCCGCGCTTTGCGGCGATGTCCTGCCCGCGGTGGTACTCATACCCTCCGCGCACGGGGTCGGTCCTGCCTCCGAACGGGCTGGAAATGTGATAGGAGCCCTTTTCCGGCAGGACTGGCGGCACTGCGGGAACGCAGGAAATCATATCGCCCGCGTGCTTTGCCACGGCCGCCACTTCGTCGAGCGCGGTGCTCTGGACGCTGATGCGCCTGTAGAGGGAATCCATCCGGCGCACGGTGAGCTTGAGGGCGGGGTCGGCGCCGTACCTGTCGAGATACTCATATCGGCCGGTGCCGCCAAGTCCGGCCAGTCTGGCCTCGTCGGGGACCTGCCGAAGACCGTAGATGGAGCGGTACACGTGGTCGTCGCGGTCTTCTATTCCGCCCAGGGTGCGGTCGTATTTGTCGAGCCGGCTGCTCAGAAGTTCAACCTGCGCGCGAAGGCTTTCGTTGCGCTTGCGCAGCAGGGCGGTCTTGGGAAGTTCGAGCTTGAAAACGCCTATGTAGAGCCACAGATACAGGCACGCAAGACCCCCGGCCAGCACAATGAGGCCGACGGATCTGAGCACCTTCAGTCCGTGTTTCTCTCCAGGCATCACTTGACCCTCCCCACGAGTTTGTCGGCAAAACGGTGCAACGCCTCCATCTTGACGGTGCTGAAACCGGTCCCGCGGACGGCGTCAAGCGCCTTGTCGGAGAAGCGGACTATCTCGCCGCGTGCCTCACCGGGGATTCCCAACTCGTCGTATATGGCCTTGACGGAAGCTATCTTGGCGGCCTGCTCCCCGGGGGTGGATGCCGGAGCCTCGAAGACTTTCAGGAAGCCCTCCACGTCGCCGGTCTTTTCCAGCGCCCTGACGGTGAGCCAGCTCTTTTTCTCGTTCAGAATATCGCCTCCGATGGGCTTTCCGAAGACTTTTTCGTCGCCGTAGGCGTCGAGGTAGTCATCGGCCACCTGGAAGGCCATTCCAAGTTCGTAGCCGTAACGGTACAGGGCCTCGCAATCCTCTTCCGGTGCGCCGGCAATCAGGGCGCCCATCTTGGCCGAGCAGGCAATGAGGACCGCGGTCTTCAGGCCTATCATCTTCTCGTAGTCCCCGATGCTCACCGAAGGGACCTGCTCGAACTGCATATCGTACTGCTGGCCGTCACATACCTCGGCGGCAGTCTTGCTGAAGAGGTCCACAACCTTGTCGTGGCAGAAGGACGGGGCGCGGGAGATGCGCTTGTAGGCGTCTATGAGCATCACGTCGCCGCTGAGGATGGCGGTGTCCTCGCTCCATTTCTTCCATACGGTAGCCTGGCCGCGGCGCAGGGGCGAGCGGTCCATTATGTCGTCGTGGATGAGGGTGAAGGTGTGGAACACCTCCAGGGCGGCGGCGGGCGAGAGGATGCTCTCGTCCAGTTCGTGTTTGAAAAGGCCGTATGCCGTGAGGCAGAGGCGGGGCCGTATGCGCTTTCCGCCGATGGCTATCATATAGCGCAGGGGGTCGTAGAGCCCGGCAGGTTCCGCCTGGAACTCGATGTTGTCGAACATCTGCCGCAGAGCGGCTTCAATCTGGGTTTCCGATATCATAAGTCATCTGAATTTTTTGTCTTCTTCAAGCATTCCGAGGTAGGAATTGTAGCGTTCGGGGCTTATCTCCCCGTTGTCCAGGGCGGCCTTCACGGCGCAGCCCGGCTCGTGGGTGTGGGTGCAGGGAACGAAGCGGCAGTCGTCGGCCACGCGGAGCATCTCCGGGAAGTACTTCCCTATCTCCTCCTTCTCCAGGTCCACCAGCCCGAAGCCCCGTAGCCCCGGGGTGTCCACTATGAACCCGCCGCCGCTCAGGGGATACATCTCGTACAGGGAGGTGGTGTGGCGCCCCTGCAGATGGGCCTCGCTGATCTGCCCGGTCTTGGGATTCAAGGAAGGGTCCAGGGCCTTTATGAGGGAGGATTTTCCCACCCCGGATTCGCCGCTCACTAGGGTCACGCCGCTGCTGCAGATACCGCGCAGATGGTCGATGCCCTCTCCCGTAACCGTCGAAGTCTGAATCACTTCGTAGCCCGCGCCGCGGTAAATCTCCACGAAGCGCTCCACCTCCTCCGGGGCGGGGCCGCGGTAAAGGTCGACCTTGTTCAGGGCTATTACCACGGGCACCTTATAAACCTCGCAGGTCACCAGAATCCTGTCGAGGAAAGGGAGCTTTATCTCGGGGAAATAGAGGCTGACGGCGATTACGGCCCTGTCGACGTTGGCCGCGATTATATGGGACTGGCGGCTGAGGTTGGTGCTCCGACGGATGAGGTAGTTGCTGCGGGGCAGGACCTCGGTTATGACGGCGGGATGCAGCTCGTCGGGGGCCTCCCCTTCGTACAGGACCACGTCGCCCACCGCCACTGGATTGGTGGAAGTGCCGCCGGAAAGACGCGCCTTCCCGCGCAGCACAGCCGGGAAAGGGCTCCACTGCGGCAGGGGGCTGAGCTCGAAATGGCTGCCTGCATTCTTTACTACCGTTGCCTGCATAACCTACAAATATACGAATAATCTTCGTTTTTTCGTATCTTCGCGGCCGGAATGGATAAAGCTCTGAACAAAGAGATACTCAGACTCTCGCTGCCGAGCATTCTCGCGAACCTGACGGTGCCCCTGGTGGGCTTCGTCGATACGGCGGTCGCCGGTCACCTTCCCGCCCAAGGCGGGCTCGGCGCGGCCGCCTTCATAGGGGCCATAAGCGTCGGCTCGATGCTCTTCAACTTCCTCTACTGGAACTTCGGCTTTCTGCGCACCGGAACGGGCGGGCTCACGGCCCAGGCCTTCGGGCGGAGCGACATTCACGGCTGCGCGATGCTCCTTTCCCGCGGCCTTGTGATGAGCCTTGCGGCGGCAGCGGCGGTGCTTCTGCTGCAATGGCCCTTCGTAAATGTCGTCCTTTATTTCGTGCAGGCCAGCCCGGAGACGGAGGCCCTGGCCCGGCAGTATTTTTTCATCAGGATATGGGCGGCTCCGGCAACCCTCGGCCTGATGGCCTTCAGCGGCTGGTTTGTGGGTATGCAGGACTCCGTCAGTTCAATGTGGAAAGACCTGATAGTCAACGGTGTGAACATAGCAGCCAGTATTTTCCTGGCCCTCGGGGCCGGTTCCTGGGAAGGGCTCGGATTCAGGGGCGTTGCCTGGGGAACCGTGGCGGCGCAGTACAGCGGCCTGGTGTTCTGCATATGCGTCTGCGCCTTCAAATACGGGCGCAAGGTCTTCGGAGGGGTCAGCCTCGGGGAGCTGAAGGGGATGATGCGAGGGCCAGAGATGAAGGGCTACTTCCGGCTCAACGCCGACCTCTTCGGGCGTTCTTTGGGATTTACCGTGGTTTACATCGGCTACACCGTGATAGCGGCGCGTTACGGCGACCTTATGCTTGCCTGCAGTTCCATAATGATGCAGCTGCTGATGATATTCAGCTACTTCACAGACGGCTTCGCCTATGCCGGGGAGGCCCTTTCGGGGCGCTTCATCGGAGCCGGGGACCGCACGATGCTGCGCCGCACAGTAAGGTACACCTTCGCGTGGAGTATGGGCATCGCCCTGATTTTCATAGGGATATACCGGCTTGGAAGCGGCCCGCTGCTGACCCTCCTTACCGACGATGCGGCCGTAGTGCAGGCCTGCGGGGCCTTCCTCATATGGCTTGTGCTGATGCCGCCACTGGGCTGCGCGGCCTTCACATGGGACGGAATCTATCAGGGGGCCACGGCCTCCCGCGCCATACGCAATTCGATGCTCGGCGCCGCGCTGTGCTTCTTCGCGGTATGGGCGGCGGGCAAGATTCTGCTCCGGCCCGAGGGAGAGGAGGCGATTCACCTTCTGCTGGCGGCATATTTCGCGCATCTTGCCTTCCGCACGGCATATCTGAGCGCAAGATATCGCAAAGACATTATGAAGTAGTGCCGTAATTTCTTATATTTGCATCGGAAAAGACTATCATTCATATAATTCAAGATGAAAAAACTGCTCTTGATTGCGACTTCGCTCGCAGCCCTGTTCCTCGCACAAGGTGCCAAGGCACAGACCAACGTTCAGGTATTCTATGACTTCGGCTCCGAACGCCAGTACGTGACCACCACCCTGGAGGGTTTCTACGGCGACAACTGGGGAGACACCTTCTTCTTCGCCGACCTCTACTACTCCAACCGCCAGAACACCTACGGCGCCAGCAACGGCTGCTACTTCGAGGTAGAGCGCGGAATCAACTTCTGGAAGGATTCCTCGCTGAAGGACCTCAGCCTGCACCTCGAGTACGACGGCGCAACCTGGGGCTCCAGCATCTTCGCCCTCGGTGCCAAGTACTGCTTCCACTCCGACGACTTCAGCAAGATGTTCACCATCTATGCAATGTATGACTGGATGTTCGGCCAGGAAGCCGACGCCCCCGTCAAGATTACCGGCGTGTGGAGCTGGGGCAACCTCTTCGGAGTGAACGGACTCACCTTCAAGGGCTTCTTCGATTTCTGGGGCCTGAACAACACCTGGGGCCTCGACGACAAGACCACCTTCTCATTCCTGACCGAGCCCCAGATCTGGTACAACGTGGGCCAGCACTTCGGAATGCAGCAGCTCGACCTCGGTTGCGAAATCGAAATCAGCAACAACTTCGCCGGCCACAAGGGATTCATGTGCAACCCCTGCGCAGGTATCAGGTGGACATTCTAAATCATTGAATCATCAGCCCACGGCTCCTTCGAGGGAAACCGAGAGGAGTTTGCGGGCTTCGACTGCAAACTCCATAGGGAGGCGGGAGAGAACCTCGCGGGCGTAACCGTTCACGATGAGTCCTACCGCCTCCTCGGGTTTTATCCCCCTCTGGTTGCAGTAGAACAGCTGGTCCTCGCTGATTTTTGAAGTGGTGGCCTCGTGCTCCACCGTGGCGGTGGGGTTGGCGTTCATTATGACCGGAAAGGTGTGGGCCCCGCAGTCGCCTCCGATCAGGAGGGAGTCGCACTGGGAATAGTTGCGCGCGTTCGCCGCCCCCGGATTGACCCTCACGAGCCCGCGATAGCTGTTCTGACTGTGCCCGGCGCTTATGCCCTTGCTCACGATGCGGCTCCTAGTGCCACGCCCGATATGAATCATCTTGGTGCCCGTGTCGGCCTGCTGCCAGTTGTTCGTCAGGGCCACGGAATAGAATTCGGAGGAACTGTAATCGCCCTTGAGGATGGTGCTGGGATACTTCCAGGTGACGGCGCTGCCGGTCTCTACCTGGGTCCAGGAAAGGTGGGAGCCCTCCCCTTTGCAAAGTCCGCGCTTGGTGACCAGGTTGAGGATTCCGCCACGGCCCTGCGCGTCGCCGGGATACCAGTTCTGCACCGTTCTTTATTTTTTTTATGATACGTTGTCCACCTATATCTCCACCACGGCGGCGTGAAGCTGGTTCTCGTCCCTCATAGGGGCGGTGCAACCTTCCATATAGCTCAGCTGCGAGCCTTCGTCGGCAACTATCAGGGTACGTTCGAACTGTCCGGTGCCGCTTGCGTTGATGCGGAAGTAGCTGCTCAGTTCCATAGGGCACTTCACCCCCTTGGGGATATAGCAGAAGGAACCGTCGGAGAACACCGCGCTGTTAAGTGCGGCAAAGAAATTGTCGCCCGCCGGGACCACGCTGGCAAGGTACTTCCGCACAAGGTCGGGATGTTCGTGCACGGCCTCGGAGAAGGAGCAGAATATTATCCCCTGCTCCGACAAGGTCTTGCGGAAGGTAGTGGCCACGCTCACAGAGTCGAACACGGCATCCACGGCAACCTCTGCTCCGCGGGGCTTCACTCCTGCAAGGACCTCCCTCTCGTGAAGGGGGATTCCCAGTTTGTCGAAGGTCTCCATAAGGGCGGGGTCTATCTCCGTGGGCCTGTCGGCGTCCTTTTTGGGGGCCGCCCAATATATTATGTCCTGATAGTCGATTCTCGGAAGCTTCAGATGGCCCCAGCGGGGTTCTTCCATAGCCTGCCACTTCCTGAAGGCGTCGAGCCTGAAGTCGAGCAGCCACTGCGGCTCGCCCTTCTTGGCCGAGATGAAGCGCACGACCTCCTCCGAGAGGCCTTTGGGAGCGTATTCCTGCTCGACCTCCGTCACAAAGCCCTCCTTGTATTCCTGTCGGGAGGCAAGATCTTTGATAAGTTCATCCATACCGGATTGCAAAGATAATTATTATCTTTGATGCGGATAAACTTTTTTGCGTATGAAAAGATTTTTTGCCACCCTTGCCTGCGCCCTGCTTTTCTGCAGCCTCGCACCCGCCCAGGACCTTCTGTTCTGGACCGACGACGCCGACGCCGTCCCCATAAGAATATACGTGGACAAAGAGTACCTGGGCGACGTTACGGCCGCCTATGATTCCGAGCCTGAATGGCTTGCCGACGGAACCCTCTGCGCCACCACCACTCCCGAGAAGCACAGCATAACGGCCGTCAACAAATACGGCCAGGTCTATTACGGCTGGCCCGACTCCGTGTATCCCTCCGGCACAAAGCTCAATTCAATGAAAGTTTCGGCCGGGAAGTTCAAGAACGTGAACAGCAGCGACGGCCGCTGGAGCTATATGTTCATAGGATGGGATCCCATTTTCCTGCCCGGTTACCATTTTCACGGCGCCGACAGCCCCAGGACCGACGCCTTCGGCGACGTTGCGATGATAGGCGCTGCCGCCGCCATAGCCGGAGTGGTTGCCGTGGGAGCGGCCGACAAATGGGAGGTCCCCGACGCCCGTTTCCCCTACTTCGGACTCGGTGCGAACGTGCAGATTCTGCCCGAACTCGACGAGATGCGCTCCGTGGCGGAGTTCCGCTACCGCTTCGGGAACTTCGGCGGACTCAGCATTCTGGCCGACGCCGGCGTGCGCCACTCCTTCAACTACTGGCCCGACGAAGGCTTCAGCAGGGATTCGTTCACCTGGAGCATAGGTGTGGGGGTGGACTACGGCGGATTCGACTTCAGCGTCAACTACAAGCCCGATTTCGGCGGCGAGTGGGAGGAAACCTTCCTCGTGGCAAAGGCCCGGTACGACTGGTTCTTCAGCAACGTGGTGGGGTTGAGCTTCTCGGCCGGATTCGGCATATCGGGATACGGGTACGGCCATCTGGCCGATTACTTCGAGTTCCCATTCGGCATCGGACTTGTCTTTAAAATTCAATAGGGATGAACAGCTTCGGAAGGATTTTCAGAGTATCGGTTTTCGGGGAATCGCACGGGCCCCGGATAGGCGTCGTGCTTGACGGCGTGCCGGAGGGCGTGCCGCTGACGGAGAAGGACTTCGAGGCCGACATCGCACGCCGCTCCCCCGGCGCCAAAGGCACGACCTCAAGGGTCGAGGCCGACGTGCCCCATATCCTGAGCGGGGTTTACGAGGGCCACACCACCGGTGCCCCCCTTACTATAGTCTTCGACAACGCCGACACCAGGAGCGCCGACTACGCCTCCTTCGACGCGATGCCCCGGCCCGGGCACGCGGACTATGTTGCCAGCGTCAAATGGGACTGGGCCAACGACCCCCGCGGAGGGGGCCACTTCTCCGGAAGGCTGACCCTGCCCGTCGTTGCGGCCGGAACGGTGGCCAAGAAGGTTCTGGACGGAATCGGCATCAAGGCCAGGCTGGTCGAACTGGGCGGCAGCGCCGACAAATCGGCCTGGGACGGTCTTCTGGGCAAGGCCGCCGAGGAAGGCGATTCCCTGGGAGGGGTGGTGGAATGCACCGTCAGCAATGTCCCCATAGGGCTCGGCGAGCCTTTCTGGGACAGCGTGGAAAGCCTGATTTCCCACGCGGTCTTCTCCATTCCCGGCATCAGGGGCATTGAGTTCGGCGACGGATTCAGGGCCGCGGCGATGAAGGGCTCCGAGCACAACGACCCCTTCGGCCCCGAAGGTCCGGTGAAGAACGGCGCAGGCGGCGTCAACGGTGGCATCAGCAACGGAGCGCCGATAGTCTTCAGGGCAGCGGTGAAGCCCACTTCGAGCATATCCAAGGCCCAGAAAACCTGGAACTTCGAGACCGGCCGGGAGGAGGAGCTGCGCATCGGAGGCCGCCACGACATCTGCTTCGCACAGAGGGTTCCGGTGGTGGTGGAAGCGATGACCGCCATTGTCCTGGCAGATATTGTTTAAAAATTTTTAAGAATATTTTAAAATATTTGCTTGGCCGGAAATCAGAATTTTGTGTTCTGGTTTCCGATTTTTATTGAATTTCATTTGGAAATTCGGTTTTTGTTCCTATATTTGCATTGAAAACGGTAAAAGAACTCAACTTTAAGACAAGATATTTATGAAACGTGTAGCCCTTATCCTCGCAGCAGTCGCTCTTTCCTGCATAAGCGCTTCCGCAGAAAACAATAAAGATTACGTAGTCCGCCGCAGCGTGGACAAGACCTTCTCCGACGGTTCCCGCTACGTCGGCGAGGTGAACGCCCGCGGCGAGATGGACGGCCAGGGAGTCTATTACTTCGGCGACAGCGCCGACATCTACGAAGGCGAGTTCGTACGGGACCGCTTCGAGGGCAAAGGCACCCTTTACCGCCAGGAAGGCGACAGGTTCATCGGCACATTCAAGAACGACCGCTTCGTCAAGGGCACCCACCTGCTCCCCGGCAGGCAGGGTCTCAGGGACGAGGGCACCTTCTCCTACAAGAAGAACAGTCTCGTCCTCGTGGAAGGAATCCGCTATTACGACGGTTTCTACTATGAGGGCCCCTTCAAGAACAATATGCCCAACGGCGAGGGCACTACGACCTTCATCAACGGCGACGTTTACAAGGGTGTGCACAACAACGGCTGGGAGAGCGGCTCCGGCACTATGACCAAGGCCGACGGCACCGTTACGACCGGCCATTGGCAGAACGGCACCTGGAAAAACATTTAAAGATACCTTGATGACAAAAAAACACCCTCTCAGCTGATTGAGAGGGTGTTTTTATTGTGCCTGCAACTTTACTTCACCGGCAGTTCGAGGACATCTTCCTTGGCATTGGTAGCCCAGGCACCGTCCTTGGCGGTGAAGGTTATGGCCAGGGAGAAAGCCTCGACGGTGTGCCAGGTGCCCTTGGTAACGTTGATACCGTAAATGCCGCTGGTGCCGCCCATATGGTAGCGCTCGGCCTCGGTGCCGTCGTCGTTGTAGATGACGACGTCCATAATGCCCTTGAGCAGAAGGATAGTCTCGTTGGTTTGCTGATGGCGGTGTATGACCAGTTTGGAGCCGGGCAGCCACACGTTGAGCATACGCTGGGAATCGTCCTCGACGCTGTTGCGGAGGTCATAGTTCATTCTCAGGCGAGGCGAATCGTGGGCCAGGGACTCGAGCTGGGCGAACAGAGAATCGTCTATGACGACCTGCTTCTCGATGAAGGAGGAGTCCATACCGTTGAAGAGGTCGAACACGTGCTCGCGGACGTCCTCGATGCTGAGACCGTCGCCGTTGACCTCATAATACTTCCCGGCATTGCGGTAATACTCGATGAGGGGTTCGGTCATCTGGTGATACGTGGCGATGCGGTTTGCGATGGTTTCTTCCGAAGCATCGTCGACGCGGCCCTCGACCTCTGCGCGGTGCTTGATCCTCTCGCGGATGGTGGAGTCAGAAATCATGAGGGAAATGACGCCGTTGACCTTTTCGCCCTTGCTTTCAAGAATCTTGTCGAGGTCTTCGGCCTGGCGCATCGTGCGGGGGAATCCGTCCATAAGGAATCCGGCAACGCCCTGCGTGGTGTGGAAGAGGTGCTCGATCATACCCTCCACGACATAGTCGGGGACGAGGTTTCCGGCCTCTATCAGGTTCTTTGCCATAATGCCGAGTTCCGTTCCGGCAGCGATCTCTGCGCGCAGAAGTTCACCGGTGCTCACGTGCTTGAGGTTATACTTCGCGGCGATTGCGCCCGCCTGAGTGCCTTTTCCGGCTCCCGGGGGACCAAATAGGATATAGTACTTCATACCTTGATGATTTGTGGGGAAGTGGAGCATAGGAGAATCGAACTCCTGACCTTTTGAATGCCATTCAAACGCTCTACCAACTGAGCTAATACCCCAATCGCGACTGCAAAGATATCAATAATTTATTTAAATTTGCAAATCCGCACCGAATCTTTGACGATTTTTATGAAGAAAGGTAACAATAGAATACAAATAAGTAACAAAAGGGCGTCTTTCGACTACGAATTCCTCGAGACCTACGACGCCGGAATTGTGCTCGTGGGCACGGAGATAAAGTCGATCCGTGCCGGCAAGGCCTCCCTCCAGGACGCCTACTGCTACTTCTCCGGCGGAGAGCTCTATGTGCGGGGGATGAACATCGCCACCTACTTCTGGGCCTCGGCCTGGAGCAGCCACGAGCCGCTGCGCGACCGCAAGCTCCTCCTGACGGCGCGTGAACTCCGGCATCTCTCCCAGGCCGTGAAGACCAAGGGGCTCACCATAGTTGCCGTGCGCTGCTACGTTGCCGAGAACGGCTATGCCAAGCTGCACATAGCCCTGGCAAAGGGCAAGAAGGAGTACGACAAGAGGGAAACCATCAAGAAAAACGACCTGCGCCGAGAGATGGAGCGGGAATCCTGATGCCCAAAGTAAAATCCATACAGGCTGAGCTGCCGCAGGCCGAGACTCTCGACCCACGCGAAGTGCTGCGCGCCTTCACCGAGGGCGCCGCAGACCTCATCTGCGTCCTCGGCCCCACCGCTTCCGGAAAGACGAAATATGCCGTCAGGCTGGCCTGCGAGTTCAATTCCCTGCTGGGAAGGGAGGCCGCGGAAATAATTTCTGCCGACTCCCGCCAGGTCTTCAGGGGGATGACCATCGGCACGGGCAAGGACCTCGGGGAATACGGCGGCATCCCCTACCATCTGATCGACATCGCTCCCGCCGGGGCGAAGTACAGCGTCTTCGAGTTCCAGAAAGACTTCAACGAGGCATACCGGAGCATCCGCGCCCGCGGAGGGATTCCCATCCTCTGCGGAGGAACGGGGCTTTACATCAATGCCGTGACGGCCGGCTACGACTTCAGCGGCACCAGGCCCCTTAGCGGCGGCGCCGACTACGGAAAGACCTTCTTCATCGGTACCCTGGTCACGCGCGAGGTTCGGAACGCGCGGATCGACGCCCGGCTCGACGCCCGCCTTCAGGAAGGGATGGTGGAGGAAGTGAGAGGGCTGCTGGAAAGCGGCGTTCCTGCTGAAACACTGATTTCCTACGGGCTGGAGTACAGGTTCGTCACCCTGTACCTTCTGGGGCAGCTGGATTACGCGCAGATGCGGCAGCAACTTGCCACCGCAATACATCAGTTCGCAAAAAGGCAGATGACCTGGTTCCGGGGGATGGAGCGCTCCGGAGCCCTCATCCACTGGGTTGAGGTGTAGGATCTAATCGATGCCCACGTGGGCTTCGGCCCAGTTGAGGTCGGTTTCGTCGTCGATTTCGTACCACTGGAGGCCTTCGAGTTTGAGGACGTTCATTGTGGCGTTCCGGAGGGTTCCGGCGACGCCTTTCTGGCTGGTGAGCATCAGCTGGTACTCGTAGCCGAGCTTGGGCTTCTCGTCGATGACTTTGTCGTATTCGGAGACGACAGTCCGGTAGAACTTGCCACTGAGCTTGTGGATACCCACGAGTTCGCCGCTGGGCTCAAAGGCGGATTTATCGACGCCGCAGCCTATGAGCTGCTTCTGGGCGTCCATCTGGACGTAGTACTGGTCCTGGAACTTGGTGACGGGGGTGATGAGCATTGCGCTCTCGAAGGGACAGTCGATGAGGTCCTGGATGGCGCGACGCTCAAAGACGAGGTCGGACTCGAGGAGCAGGAAATCGTCGCCTCCGATGGCCTCGCGGCAGTTCCAGAGGGTGTACATCGAGTTGGTCTCGGCATAGCGTGGGCTATACACACATTCAATCTGGGGGTAGCGCTCCATCAGGGCCTCGTACTTCTCCTTCTTCCAGCCTGTGCCGATGATGATGCGTTCGATGCCGCAGTCGATGAGCGTGTCGATGCTGCGGAGCACCATTGCCCTGTCTTTATACTCCACGAATCCCTTGGGGATGAGCTCCGTATATTTTCCGAAGCGGGTTCCAAGGCCCGCTGCCATTATTACTGCTGTCTTTATCATATCGTCATTGATTGCCAAGTTTGCGCCGCCTGGTTTCCGCGGTGTCGCGCCCGAAGAGCTGGCGCGGACCCTCAACGCTGCGCCAATGGTCGGAATCGAAGAAGGAGGGCTGCACAAGGGAGCCGTCGGTCCCGATTCTGAAAGCCATATATGTTATGGGATAGCCCTGCTGAAGGAACATCTGCTCGTAAAAAGTCTGCACTTCATAGAGTTCCGCCTGCCGCAGAAGGCCATCGGGGGCCGATTCACGGCCGGCATACAGGTCGGAGGTGCAGGCCAGGACCTCCAGGGAATTGGCCTCGCAGACGGCCTTGGTGTATTCGTGCAGGAAGCGGGAATCGGTCTTCAGGTGGACTATGCCTCCGGGGCTGAGGAACGAGCGGTAGCGCTCCAGGAAAAGGGGCGAGGTGAGGCGGGAATTGGGGCTCTTGTACTGAGGGTCGCTGAAGGTGAGCCATATTTCCGAGACCTCGGCGGGGCCGAAGAAGGCCTGGATGAATTCTATCCTGGTCCGGAGGAACGCGACGTTCTTCAGATTGTTCCGGGTGGCGAACTTGGCCCCTTTCCAGAGGCGCGCCCCCTTGATGTCCACCCCTATGTAATTGCGGCCCGGATTGCGCAGGGCGAGGTCTATGGTGTATTCTCCCTTGCCACAGCCCAGTTCAAGAACCAGCGGAGCTTCGGAACCGCCGAACATAGCGCCGCTCCAGTTCCCTTTGACGGGGTGATTGGCAAGGTTGAAGAAGCCGTCGGCAAGCAGGGCCGACGCATCTGGCTGCAGAAGGCAGGAAAAGGTTTCGTTCTCGGCGAACTTGCGGAGTTTGTCGTGTCCCATCAGTCAGTGATTCTTTTGCATACGGTTCCCAGGCCGGCGAATCCTTCCGGAACGGAGCCGGGCTTCACCTCGAGCCTCCACTCCCCATATTCGCAGGGCTTCACGCCGCTGCGGTAGAGACTCACCTCATTCCTGGGGTCGAGCCAGACGGTTTCCCGGAATTCCGTCCCACGGGGGCCGAACCACGCAACGTCCAGCGCAACGGCGGCGGATTCCGCGGGCTTCAGGCCACGGGTGTAAAAATATATGTCATAGGTACAGAGCGAGTCGGAAAGGTCCAGACCGAAGGAATATATGCCCTCGGGGGCGTTCTGAGCCAGGATGAAGTTCTCGCTCGAGACCGGGCGCGAGCACCCGGCCGCCAGAGCCAGAAAAAGGGCGAGGGGGAGGATGGTCCTACTTCTCCCCACGGTTCTTCTGCTGCTTTTTGCCGCCACGGTTCTTTCCGCCGCGGCTCTTCTTGCGCTTGGGGGCATCGAAGCGGGAGATGCTGTCGTCGCCCACGGCGTCGATGAACTCGGGTGCGGCGGGCTCCGGTTCGGTGCGCAGCGACTCGGGCTTCTCTCCGGCGCGATTCATCCTGATTATCTCCCTGACCTCGGCGGCGTCCAAGGGGTAGAGGGCGGCGTCGGAAGACTTGTCGTAGGAGAAATACATCACCTCGCGAAGAATGTCGGTCTTGCGGTGGTAGGCCAGGCCGTCCTGGAACTCCAGGGGCTCCTGAACGCGCGGGATGCGGGACTGGGCGTCCTGGTACACGGCAACCTCGTAATTGAGGCAGCACTTCAGCTTGCCGCACTGCCCGGCGAGTTTCTGGGGGTTCAGGGAAAGGTCCTGCACCCTGGCCGCCGTAGTGCTGATGCTCTGGAAACTGGAGATGTAGTTGGCGCAGCAGAGCTCGCGGCCGCAGATCCCAAGACCTCCGATGAGGCCGGCTTCCTGGCGGGCGCCGATCTGCTTCATCTCTATCCTGATGCGGAATTCCTCCGCAAAGACCTTGATGAGCTGGCGGAAGTCCACGCGGCCGTCGGCTATGTAGTAGAATATGGCCTTGGTGCCGTCGCCCTGGAACTCCACGTCGCCTATCTTCATCTCGAGTCCCATTTCTGCCGCGATGCGGCGGGCCTTGATCATCGTGTCCTGCTCACGGGCGATCGCATCCTGCCATTTGTCGATGTCGGTCTGCTTGGCCTTGCGGTAGATTTTCTTGAACTCTGCGGTCTCGGGGTCGATGCCCTTGGCCTTAAGCTGTCGGCCGATGATGGCGCCCTCAAGGGTGATTATGCCCAGGTCGTGGCCGCTCGTGGCCTCCACTATGACCATATCGCCGGTCTTGAGGTTCTGACCGGAATCGTTGCGGTATATTGCCTTGCGGGTATTCTTGAAGCGCACTTCATACAGGCCGGGCCAGGTGCCGTCGTCGGCGCCCTTGAGCCAGTCGTAGTCCTCGAGTTTGCAGCAGCCCTGGCGATATGAGCAGCGGAGTTCCCCGGTCTGGTCGTCGGTAGTTGTGACGCAACCGCGGAAGCAGTCGTATTTTATTGATTCATTGTCCATTACACAAACGTATATAGTGAGCCGACAAGGTCGGTGAACAGTATTTTCGCATTAACGTTGCGCCCTATGAGCATTGCTGCGCGGTCCAGGGCTTCGAGGCTTTTTCTGGGGAAGGTCTTCCGCAGGGCTCCGGCCCATCTGGAGAAGTTGCCTTCGAGGGCGGCGCTCATCCCGGGAATGTTCTGCTGCAGCAGGAACAGGGTGCGCATCTGCTCCGAGGCAAAGATACAAAAAGACTTCGTACTTTCACGCGAGGGAAGGGCGGCTATGGCCTCCCCCGCCTCGACGGCGGCGACGAGATCCTTCGAGCACAGGGCGTCCATCAGGGCGGAGAAAAGTTCCGTGTAGATTGCGGCCGCCTCCGCGGTTATGGTACGTGTGGTCCCCTGCGGCTGCACACGGAACAGCTGGCAGCGGGAGTATATCGTCCTGAGGACCTTGTCGGGATTGTGGGTCACCAGGATGAACTGGGTTTTCTGAGGAGGTTCCTCGATTATTTTCAGCAGCCGGTTAGCGGCCTCGGCGTTCATCTTTTCGGGAAGATACACCACGGCCGAGCGGTAACCGCCCTCCAGGGCGCTGAGGGAGAGTTTCGACAGGAGGGCCTTGGATTCGGCCACGGCTATGTTCGCCGACTTCTTGTCGGTGCCCAGGGCCTCGGCCAGGTCGGCCTCGCAGAACCCGGGGTTGGAGAGCACCAAATCCCTCCAGGACGCCGCCAGCGACTCCGAAAGGACGTCGGCTCCGGCGGTGGGGAAGATGAAGTGGATGTCGGGGTGGATGAGTTTGGATATTCTGGAGCAGGAAGGGCAGGTGCCGCAAGGCTCTCCCTCCGAACGGTTCTGACAGTATAGATATTTCAGGAACGAGACGGCAAGCGGTATTCCTCCCCCGCCGTCATCCTCGTGCAGAAGGATGGCGTGGGGAACACGGCCGGAATCGACCATACCTGCGAACACGCTGCCCAGACTCATACCTTTCTGATTGCATTGAAGCGCACAAGTTGCGCAAGATAGTCCCGTGCCTGCGATTCCGGAAGGATTTCCAGGGCAAGTACGGCGCGGGCGATGTATTTGTCGAGAATCTCCGACGCGGCCTCGACTCCTCCGCGCTCGGCCACGAAAGCACGGACTTCGTCGCAGTACTCCGGGTGGGAATGGATGTCGCGGACCTTGCAGCGCATTTCCTCCTCGCGGGGGGAACCCTTCATCGCGCAGAGCAGAGGCAGTGTGATTTTCTGCTCCCGGAGGTCTATGCCAACGGGTTTACCGAGCGCAGCGCCACCGGAATAGTCGAGGATGTCGTCTCGGATTTGGAATGCAATTCCCGCGGCCTCGGCATAACGGCCGGCGGCGTCGAGATACAGTTCACGGGCATCCACGGATATGGCGGCGGCCATACAGGCCGACTGGAAGAGGGATGCGGTCTTGCAGAAAATTATGCGGAAATAATCCGCCTCGGTGGTGTCGGAGGTGCCTGCCTTCTGGAGCTGGAGCATCTCCCCCTCGGCAAGGTCCACGAGGGTCTTGGAGAAGAGACGGACCACGCGGTCCTCCCGGTGCGAGGATTCCAGAACCATATCGACGGCCCTTGCAAGCCAGAAGTCGCCGACCAGCACGGCCGCACGCGGGCCGAAGGTGGCGTTCACGGTGGGGATGCCGCGGCGCTCCGCGCTCTCGTCGGCCACGTCGTCGTGGAGGAGGGTCGCATTGTGCAGCAGCTCCACTGCCGCGGCGAACAGGCGGCTGTCTTCCGACACCTCCCCGCCGCAGGCCCTTGCCATAAGCAGGGACATCATCGGCCTGAGCAGCTTGCCGGAATGGCTGAGGATGGAATCGTTGACTCCGTTGAGAAGGTCTATGTCGGAATGGAGCGCACCCTTGATCAAATCAACGGTGCGCTGCCAATCGGAGCCAAGAAAGGCTATTAGGTCCTGACGTTGCAATTTCCTGAATTAGAAGAGATAAGCAACGGAGAGCTTGATGCCGCCGGCCTTGTTTTCCTTCATATTCTCAACGATGGTGTTGAAGTCGGTGTTGATCTTGCTGTCTTCGGTGAAGAGGGAGCCCATGTCCCAATAGTAACGGAGAGTCACCTGAATGTGCTGGAGAACCTCCGCGCCGAGGCCGAGGCCGACGCCGTACTCGAAGCGGTTGATGCCGTCCCACTTGTAGTCCTGACCGGCGATGATAGCCTTGGCGACGTCACCGACGGTGGTGGAAGCTTCTACCTTGGCCTTCTGGCCGAGGGCGTAACCGACATAGGGCTCCGCGAACACGAATGCGCGGGCCACTGCGAGGTCAAAGCCGTACTGGACCATGATGGGAAGCTCAAGGTAGGAGGTGGTGATGCTGCCGGTGAAGTCGGCCACGCTGCTCACCTCGCCTATTGCCTTTGCGGTCCTGGCGTTATACATCAGAGAGGGCTGGATGGCGAATCCGAGGGGGAGACCGATCTTGTAGGTGATGCCCGCGTGGAACTGGGCCGCGGACTTGGTGTCGATGTTCTTGATCTTGGTCTCGGAGGTGGTGAGACCTGCGATGATGCCGACCTGGGCGTTTGCGCTGACTGCCACTGCGAGAAGGGCTGCAGCGATGACGAAGAATTTTTTCATTTTGGTTTTTGTGTTAAATTAAACTTTCAATCTTGGCGGCAATTTCCGCTTCCGGAACGATTCCGGTGGTCCTGTCGACCAGCTCGCCGTTCTTGAAGAAAAGCAGGGTGGGGATGTTGCGGATGCCGTACTTTACAGAGATGTCTTCACAGTCGTCGACGTTGCATTTCGCAACGACGGCCTTGCCGGCGTACTTTGCCGCAAGGGCGTCGACGGTAGGGCCGAGAACGCGGCAGGGACCGCACCAGGGAGCCCAGAAATCCACCACTACGGGCTGGGAAGTGGCGAGAACCTCGCCGATGTTGTTTTCATTTATGACCTTTTCCATATTGCAAATATATGTAAAATTAATAGAAAGTCTCTATGTTCCAGACAAAAGCCCTGAGACCGAGGTCGGGGGCTGCTTCGTCCTTTTTCTTAAGTTCGGCGAGTATCGGTTCCACCTTCTCGTCCTTCACGCAGGCAAGGATGGCGTGAACCTGCTCGGGCCAGGCGTGGCTTCCCATCCTGGGGATGCCGTTGAAACTGCCCTTGCCCTGAATCTCCTCCCAGCGGGTGAAGCCCCTCTGGCGGTTGGCCTCGAGGACTTCGACTATCTCCTCGTTATAGGCCTGGTTGTATGCTATGAAAACTGCTTTCATTTTGCTGACTCGAGTTTTTTCTTCTTGCGTTTGTCCTGCCCGGTGCACACCGCACAGTAGATGGTGGGAATGAGGACCAGGGTCACGAGGGTGGAGATGGTAAGGCCCCAGCACACCACGATGCCCAGGGACTGCCAGAGTTCAGCGCCCTCGCCGGTTCCGACGGCCATCGGGACCATACCCAACACGGTGGTGAGGGTGGTCATAAGGATGGGGCGCAGACGGCTGCGTGCAGCGGTGACGGAAGCGTCGCGCACGTTCATTCCCCTCTCGCGCAGGAGGATGGTGTAGTCGATGAGCACGATACCGTTCTTGACCACAATGCCGAGGAGGATTATGACGCCCACCAGGCCCATCATTCCGAGGGCGGTTCCGCTTGCGCGGAGACCGATCAGCACGCCCGTCACGGCAAACGGCACGGAGAACATTATGACGAACGGCGCCAGGAACGACTCGAACTGGGAGGCCATCACCATATACACGAGGATTATTATGAGGATGATGAGGACGAGCATGTCGCCGAACATCTCCTGCTGGTCTTCGTAGTCGCCGGCGATGACCGTGGTTATGTCGTTGGGGATGGAGGTGGCGGCTATGGCCTTCTGAGACGCTGTAACGGCATCGGAGAGAGCGTGACCGCGAGACACGATGCCCGTCACGGTGATGAGTCTCTCACGGTCCTTTCGTTCGATGGTGGGAGGGACGAGGGTCTCCACTATGGAGCCGAGTTCCTTCATTTTCACGGGCTGCCCGGCGGCGTTGGTCACCACTATGTTCTCCATATCCTCGATGCTGGTGCGGAATTCGGGGGCATAGCGCACGCGGATGTCGTACTCCTCTCCGTCCTCGCGGTAGTAGGAAGACAGGCTGCCGCTCATCGCGGCGCTGAAGGCGGCGCCGGCGGTTGCCGAATTCAGGCCGTTGAGGGCCAGTTTCGTGCGGTCGAAGTCCATCTGGAACTCGGGGGTGTACTCGTCTCGGCTCAGGGTCACCTGGGTGAAGGCGGGATCCTTGAGCATTATGCTGCGCAGGTCCTTGGCCACACGGTCGGTGTTCTCGAAGGAGTAGCCGTACACCTCGACTTTCACGGTGGAGGCGCCTCCCATTCCGCCGCCGCCTTCGGTAACCGTCGCGCGGTGGATTTCGGGATACTTGTTCACGATGGCGCGCACCACGTCGGCTATCTCGGCGGAACTGCGCTCACGCGTGCTCGAAGTGCCTATGTTGACGTTCATCGAGATGACGTGGGTGCCGTTGTTCTGCATACTCGCGAAGGTGTTGTCGGAGTCGGCCTGGCCGAAGGTGGAGTTCAGGAACCTGGTCTCGGGAACGGCCTCGTGGATTTCTGCGCTCAGACGCTCGGAGAATTCGCGCGTGACGTCCTGCGCGGTGCCCATCGGGAGTTCGATGTTCACGGAGATGCGGTCGGAGTCGCTGTGGGGGAAGAATTCGGTCTTGAGACCCGGGGCAAGCAGCACGACAGACAGCACGAACACTGCGGCGAAGACGCCCACGACCAGTGCGCGGCGCTTGGTGCACCAGCGGATGACGTGGCCGTATCCGCGGCTTATCCAGTCTATGAACCTGTTGACGGGCTGGAATATGGCATTGTAAACCTTGCCGTGTTCCGTCGTGTAGCGGAGCCAGCGCGAGCAGAGCATCGGAACCAGGGTGAGGGCCGCGGTGGTGGACACTATCATTATGATGGACACGATCCAGCCCAGCTGCTTGAACATTATTCCGGCAAAGCCTGTGAGCATAGTCAGGGGCAGGAAAACGCACAGCATCGTGAGCGTGGAGGCGATGACGGATATGCCCACCTCGGAGGTGGCGTGGACGGCCGCTTCCTTGGGCTTCTCGCCCCTGGAGAGGTGTGTGGTGATGTTCTCCAGCACCACGATGGCGTCGTCCACAACCATTCCTATGGCTATGGCCAGGGCCGACATCGAAACGATGTTCAGCGTGTTGCCGGTGGCGTAGAGGTAAACCAGCGAGGCCAGCAGCGCTATGGGGATGGACAGCACGATTACCAGCGTGGAGGTGAAGTTGCCGAGGAACAGGAACACCACGAGCATAACCACCAGGAAGGTGATTATGATGGTCTCTATCAGGGTCCTGATGGTGTTGATGATCTCCACGGACCCGTCGTTGACTATGGTAATGTTTATGTCGGCGGGGAGGTCTTTCTGGATCTTGGCAAGCTGCTTCTTGACGCCCCTGACCACGTTCACGGTGTTGGCGCCGGTCTGCTTCTGGACGGTGATGCGGGCGGCGCGGCGGCCGTTGGTGTAGGACTCCTGCTCACGCTCCTCGTTGCCGTCGCGGACCGTTGCCACGTCGCGCAGGTACACAGTCCTGCCGCCTGAGGTGGAAACCACGACGTCGAGCAGCTCAGAAGGGTCGGTGAACTCCTTCTGCACGCGCAGGGTATAGGTCTCGGACCCGATGTCGATGTTGCCGGAAGGGAGATTCCTGTTCTCGGAGGCTATTATGCTTGATATCGCGCTGACGGTGAGACCGTAAGCCTGCAGCTTGGCAGGGTCGCAATAGACCTGGATTTCCCTGGTGGGAGCGCCGGAAACCGACACGGTGCCCACTCCCTTGACGCGGGCCAGCGGGGTGCTCAGGCGGTCGTCGAGTATCTTGTCCAGTCCGGGAAGGCTCTCGTCGGCCGTGGCGGAAAGGAACATTATGGGCATATCGTCGGCGCTGAACTTGAAGATGGTGGGCATCGACGCTCCGTCGGGGAGCACCGAATTGACCATATCGAGCTTGTCGCGGACGTTGTTGGTAGCCTCTTCTATATCGGTGCCGTATTCGAAGGTGAGGGTGAGCAGGGAGATGTTCTCCTTGCTCTTGGAGTTCAGTTCCTTGAGGTTCTCCACGCCGTTCAGGGCGTTCTCGAGCACCTTGGTGAGATTGACCTCGATATCGGCCGCATTGGCTCCCGAGTAGCTCGACATCACCATAATGGTGTTGGAGTCGAACTCGGGGAACTGCGCGATGCTGGTCTTCAGGAGGGAGAAGATTCCGAAGACCATACACGCGATGAAGATCAGCGAGGTCGTTACCGGATTGTTTACCGCTTTTCTGTAGATGCTCATTTCACCTCGACTTTATCTCCCGACTTGAGGGTGGAGGCACCCTTGACAACTATCATTTCTCCTTCCTCCAGGCCCTCGAGAATCTCGTACGACCCGTTTATGTGGCGGCCGACCGACACGACGCGGGCAGCCACGGTGGAACCGTCTTCACCGAGGACGAACACCTGGCGGGTCCCTGCGCCCTGCATCTTCTGCACGGCAATGTCGGGAACGACTATGCGGGAAGCCGAACCGAAGGTCACTTTGGCCTTGGCGTACATTCCGGGACGGAGTTCGCGGTTCTCGTTGCGCACCTGCACCTCCACGTTGAAGGTATGGGTGGCGGCGTCCATCGTGGGATAAATGCGGGCTATGGTCCCGGTGTATTCCCTGCCGGGGAGGGCGTCGGCGGTGATGGTAACCTTGCCGCCCTTCTTGACCCTCGTGTAGTCGGACTCGGAAATGCCCACGAGCAGCTTCACGGGAACTATCTGCTGGACGGTGTAGAGGGGCTGGCTCATCGAGTACATGTCGCCCTTGTCGTAATTGCGGGCCGTCACGACTCCGGTCACGGGGCTGCGGAGAATCGTGTTCTCCAGCAGGTTGTCGTAACTGCTCTTTGCCACGCGGTAACTCAATTCGAGGGCGTCGTAGTCGCTCTGGCTGATGCCGCCCTCATCAAGGAGCTGGCGCACGCGGTCAAGTTCGTCCTTTGCGTTCTTGAACTTGAACTCGGCCTGCTCGAGCTGAACCTTCTCCATCTCGGCAAGTATCTGGCCCTGGGACACGAAGTCGCCTATCTCGGCGTTGATCTTCACTATGCGCCCGGAAGTCTGGGGGGCGATGTTGTTCACTATGTTGGCCTGCACGGTGGTGGAATACTCCGACTCGTCGGTGACAAGCTGCTTTGCGGCAGGCTGGACCTCGACGACGGTGAGGCTCTTGACGGCGGGCTCTGCCGCCTGGTTGCCGGATTCTCCGGTTCCCGAACCGCAGCCGCACACCAGAAGCGCGGCGGAAGAAATTGCGATGATTGCTGCTTTATTCATTTTCGTATGTTTTATTCAATTGAACGGAGCCGTCTTCGGCTATGAAATCGGCGCCGAGGGTCTGCTCGAGGCCCGCCTTGGCCACCATAAAACTGTACACGGCCTGGCACTCGCTGAGCCTGGACTGCACCAGAGCAAGCTGGGAGGCGTTGAGGTCGGTGAGGGTGCTGCGGCCCACTTCATAGGACTTGCGCGCTATGTCATATGCCTTCTCCGCGCTTTCCACGGCGCTCTGAGCGGCATTGTAGGTCTTCATCTGGGTCTCCATAGTGTTGAGCGACTGCCGCACCGAGATGCGGAGCTGACGCTCGGTGTCGGCGCGCTGCAGATCGAGCTCGGCGGCCTGCACCTTGGCCTGCTTTATGGCGTGGTAGCGCTTCCCGCCGGCAAAGATGGGGATGTTCAGGCTCAGGCCCACATAGGAATAAGGGGTCCACCTGTACTCACTGAAGTTGAAGTCGTTGGTCATTGCGCTCATACTGTAGGAGAACGCGACGGCAAGGGTGGGCAGGGTGGCGTAGGTCTGCACCTTCACGGCCATCGCCAGTTCCTCGGCCTGGATTGCGAGCTGGCGCATAGTGGAGTTGTAGTCCAGCGACACCTCGTCGTTCTCGTGTATGTCGTAGAACATATGGTCGGCATAGTCGAAGATACTGCCGGCAACGTCTATCTGCGCGTCGAGGTCTATTCCCATCACAGCCTTCAGCTGCCACAGGGAAAGGATTATGCTGCTCTCGGCGTCATAGACATTGGGGATTGCGTTGGCAAGAGTCGTCTTTGCCCTGACCACTTCGAGGTCGGAGACGCGCTGTGCCCTGTTCTTCTTCTCTATCAGTTCAAGGTTCTCGAGGGCGTTCTCGTAAACCGACTTGTACACGTTGAAAGCCTCGCGGGCAAGGAGCACGGCGAAATAGGCCTGCTTTACCTGGGTGACGGTCTCCAGGCGCGAGCTGCGGGCCTTCTCCACGGCCAGTTCCACGTCGGCGTCGCTCACCTTGAGACTTTCCCACAGCTGGGCGTTCACAAGGGGCATGCTGGCCGAGATTCCGGCGCTCCAGGTATTCCAGCGGCCAACTTCGAAGCCGCCGCCCGATGACGATGAGGAGGAAGCATCGTCTGAAGAGGACGAATCGCCGCCGGTGTACGCGCTCATGTCGAAGTCCATATACATCACCTGTTTCTTGATGGTTCTCTGGAAGGAGCCGCTTCCGTCGATCTGGGGGAAGAGCGCCGCGTAGCTGCCCTTCCTGGCATAGCCTGTCTTCTCTATTTCCATATCGGCCACCTTGACCGAAACGTTCTCGCTCAGCGCTATCTGCAGCGCCTGCTCGAGAGTAAGCACGGCAGGAGCCGTGACTTCCGACGAGTCCGGGACCTCCTGCACGGGTGCTAGAAGGGCCGCGGCCAGCAACAATGATTTAAGCATACACTATCTTTTTCTTTTCACTGCGTCGGCCTCGCAGGAGGCCGGCTTTTTCTTTATCTCGGACCACACAAGAATCACCAAGCCCGCTATCACGAAGGGGATGGAGAGCAGCTGGCCCATATTCAGGGCCATCCCCTCCTCGAATCCGACCTGCGGTTCCTTGATGAATTCTATGAGGAATCTCATCCCGAAACAGCCCACAAGGAAAATGCCAAAGAAGAACCCCCTGTGGGTTTTTTCAAGCCGTTTGTTGTAAACCCACAGCATGATCAGACCGAGGATCAGGTAGGAGAGTGCTTCGTATATCTGGGTGGGGTGCTTGGGCTCGGTCTCGCCGCGGAGCTCGAATATGAAGCCCCAGGGCAGGGAGGTCACGTCGCCGTAGATTTCGGAGTTGAAGAGGTTGCCGCAGCGAATCAGGCAGCCGGCGAAGGCCACGGTTATGCAAAGCCTGTCCATTATCCACATAAAGTCAAAGCCGTTCTTCTTCCCGTAACGGTTGCTGAACCACCACATCGAGAGAAGCAGGGCGATGGCGCCGCCGTGGCTGGCAAGACCGCCCTTCCATGGCTGGAATATCTCCAGGAAACCCTTCCACGACCCGAAGTAGTAGTCGGGCTGGTAGAAGCAGCAGTGCCCGAGGCGGGCTCCCACGATGGTTGCAATGAGCAGGGTATAGAGAAGGGGGTCGAGGACGTTGACGTTCACTTTTTCCCGCTCGAGGAAGTGTTTGAACAGGAACCAGCCGATTATGAATCCCGATACGAACAGCAGGGAATACCAGCGGATGTCCACCCCGAAGTGGAAGAGTACAGGATTGACGTGCCAGTGCACGACGAGCAGATTCAACATACCATATTATATTTATCGCGCAAAGATAATAAAAAATCACGGAACAGGGTCATATCCGCTGCCGCCCCAGGGATGGCAGCGCATTATCCTCTTGAAAGCCAGCCAGAAACCCTTCAGGGGGCCGTATTTGCGGAAGGCCTCCAGGGCATACTGGCTGCAGGTCGGGGTGAAGCGGCAGGTCGGGCCCGGCTTCAGGGGCGAGATGCACAGCTGGTAGAACTTTATCAGCAGGATGAACGGGAAGGAAAGGGCCTTCCTCACCACGGACGCGGCGCTCATCCGGCCAGCCGCCCGAGAACAGCGGCGACTTCGGCCCCGATGGCGGCGCTGTCGGCAATCTCGGCCGAGGAATAGACCAGCATCAGGTCAACGGGGCGGGTCAGGACGGCCTTCCTTGTACGGTAGGCCTCGCGCAGGCGGCGCTTCAGAAGATTCCTCTTCACCGCCCTCTTGAAGAATTTCTTGGGCACGCTGACAAGGATCCTTGAATGGGCGGCTCCTTCCTCGCGGGGAGCCCAGCAGTAACGCAGATGGCCCGCCGTACCCCAATGGCCACGGGATACGAGTGCGGCAACCGTCGTCTTCCCGCACAACCTTTCCTCCTTGGAGAGGCCGTTGGTGCCGGGAACGTACATTACAGGGACGCGAGGTAGTTTTCTATGGTCTTTGCGGCGGAGGGAGCGTCGGGCGTGGGACCCTGGGCGGCAACGACGAGGCCGTCGGCCTCCATCGCGCGGGCGATGCTCTTGCCGTAGGCTATCATCTTCAGGCCCCCCTGTTCGAAGTCGGGGAAATTCTCGCGCAGGCTCCTTATGTCGAAGGGGTTGTAGAGAACGGCGATGTCGTAGGAAGCGAGGTCTATGCCGTGGAGGTCCTGGGGGACGCTCTTGACGAACACGCCCACGGAATAGTCAAGGCCTGCAGCGTCGAAAAGGGAGGTCAGGGGCTCGGTGTTGGAGCCCTCGGAAGTGGTTATGAGGAACTTCTCGCCCTTGTGCTTGGGGCCCACGAGGGCCACCACCGACTCGGGCTTGCCGTCGCCGAAGAAAATCTTGCGCTTGCGGTAAACTATGTGCTTCTGCAGGTACATCGCAACCAGCTCCGTGGTGCAGAAATACTTCATTGTCTCGGGCACCTTGAAGCGCATCTCCTCGGCCAGCTTGAAATAGGCGTCGATCGCGTGGCGCGAACTGAACACTATTGCGGTATAGTCGGGGAAATTTATTCTCTGCGCCCTGAATTCCCTGCTGGAAAGGGGCTCTATGAGGAAGAAAGGACGGAAGTCGATCTGTGCGCCGTATTTCTTCTGCAAGGGCTCGTAGGGGGTAAGGTTTGACGGGGCCTGCTGTGAAACGATTATCTTCATCTTGCGTCAAGTTTTTGTCAGAAAAGGGCCGCGCTCGCCACCAACAGGCCGGCCGGCACGATTTCGAGGGCGCAAAGATACAAAAATGTTGCTAAACCATTGCAATGTGAGCCCAAAATTTGAGCGGAACGGACAAAAAACAGGAGATAAACGACGGCCGCGGCGGCCTTGAGGACCGCTATGGTGACGGTGTCGGGGAAGTGCAGCACCGCTCCGAGGCCGGCCGTCAGCAACCATATCAGCGTCAGCAGGATGGCAAAGTTGTACAGGCCCGTGCGCAGGGCCGCCCGCTCTTCGGAATTCATTCTCCGCGGCCTGACGAGAAGGTGGATTATGATGCGCAGCAGCAGGAACAGAAGCAGCGCTCCGGCCGTGACGGCGAGGGAAAGGCCGTAGGGGAAGTCCGAGGCGAAGGCGGGGTCATAAAGCCGGAAGCGGTCCGCCACGAGGCTTGCCGCCACGAAACAGATTGCGAAACTGCTGTTCCGCGTCGCCGACATACTGACGCTGTGCTCCAGCAGGATGGAGCCGCGGTAATATCTGCAGCAATATATCAGATGCGGCATCAGGGCCAGGAAATCCCGGATGAAAAAAAAGGAAACGGCAAGGACCGCCGCAACGGCGATACGGTTCACCGTGCAGTCCCGCCAGAGCGCGGCGAGAGCTTCCGGCTCCACGGGAGCGGAAGGGAGATGGAGCGTGCCCGGTTCCCAATCCTGGATCATCAGTTGCCTCTTTTTGCCTTGTAGCCCATTTCCAGAAGGAGGGCGGTGACTTTGTCGCGGAGGTCGCCCTGGACGGTTATCTCTCCGTCCTTGGCGGTGCCGCCGACCCCGCATCTGGTCTTGAGGGTCTTGGCAAGGGCGGCAAGGTCTTCCTGCGAGCCCGTGAAGCCCTCAACCAGGGTAACCTGCTTTCCGGCCCTCTGGCGGCGGTCAAGCCTCACGGTGAGGCGCTGCCTGCCGGGTTCGGGCGTGGAGACCTGAACCTGCTGCCCGGACTGCTCGTAGCTGAAGTCGGGGTTTGTGGAATAAACCACTCCGAGTCTTTTCTTCCAATCGTTGTCTGCCATTTCTTTGGGGCTGATTTTTTGCAAAGATACGGAAATCCTTTCTTATCTTTGCAGACTATGACCGAAAAGAAATTCAATCTGTGGCACAGGATTGCGGCACTCGCGGCGTTTGCGGTGTCGGCAGTCACATATCTGCTCACAATGGAGCCGTCCGCGTCGTTCTGGGACTGCGGGGAATTCATTGCATCGTCCTACAAGCTCGAAGTGGGCCACCCGCCCGGAAACCCCGTTTTCCAGCTCTTCGGGCGCCTGTTCACCCTGCTGGGCGACAATATGCACGCCGCGGTTCTGGTGAACGCGATGAGTGCCCTGTGCTCCGCCGCGACCATCCTCTTCCTGTATCTGACCATAGTGTGGTTCGCAAAGCGCCTGGTGCGCGGCAGGGACGGAGAATGGACCCCGGCGAAGGCCGCCGCCGTCATAGGCTCCGGCCTTGCGGGAGCGCTGGTCTATACCTTCTCCGACACCTTCTGGTTCAGCGCCGTGGAGGGTGAGGTGTATGCAATGTCGAGCCTCTTCACCGCCGCCGTTTTCTGGGCGATGACGATGTGGTACGACCGCGCCGACGAGCCCCATTCCGCCCGCTGGATAGTGCTCATCGCCTTCCTTATGGGCCTGAGCATAGGAGTGCACCTCCTCAACCTCCTGGCCATCCCGGCCCTGGTGTTCATGTTCTATTACCGCCGCAGGGAGGACGGGAAGTTCAGCTTCTGGGAACTCTGCAGGATCTTCCTTGTGGGAGTGGTGATTCTGGCCCTGATCCTCTTCCTGATAATCCCCTGGCTTCCCAAGCTGGCCGCCTACACCGACCTGTTCTTCGTGAACGTGCTGGGGCTGCCCTACAACAGCGGCGCCGCCTTCTTCCTGGTGGCGGTGCTGGGCCTGTGTTTCTGGGGAATCTTCGCCACCCTGGACAAGGGGAAGGTCTTCTGGAACACCTCGCTGCTTTGCCTCACCACCATAATAATAGGCTTCAGCGTGTTCAGCATAGACATCATCCGCTCCTGCGCCAAGACCCCGACCAACGAGTACCAGCCCGACAACGCCTTCACCCTGGTGCGCTACTTGAGCCGCGAGCAGTACGGCAAGACCCCCCTGCTCTACGGCCAGTACTTCGACGCCCCCTATGACCTGAAGACCACCAGATACTGGGCTCCGCTCGACGGAAAGTACAAGAAGGTGGACGGCCCCGTGGACGCGGACTACAAGTCTTCAGGCAAGATGCTCTTCCCCAGAATGTGGAGCAGCAGCCCCGACGGCACCAGCGAGCAGTTCTACCAGTACTACACCCACGGCAAGGGGAAGAAGGTCTCCGGCTCGCAGACGCGCAAGCCCACAATGGGCGCGAACCTCGCCTATTTCTTTGATTATCAGCTTAACTGGATGTACTGGCGCTACTTTATGTGGAACTTTGCCGGGCGCCAGAACGAGATACACTCCCCCAACCCAGGGAACATCTTCTACGGCAACTGGGAGTGCGGAATAGGCTTCATTGACCGCTTCCGCCTCGGCGACCAGTCCGACGCCCCTTCGGTGCTGAAGGACAACAAGGGCAAGAACCACTATTTCCTGCTGCCCCTGCTGCTCGGCCTGCTCGGCCTCTTCTTCCAGTTCGACCGCGACAAGCGCGGCTGCTGGCTGACCTTCCTGATGTTCTTTATGACGGGTATCGCCATCGTGCTCTACCTCAACCAGCCTCCGTTCCAGGTGCGCGAGAGGGATTACGCGTACGCGGGTTCCTTCTATTTCTTCAGCGTCTGGTGCGGCCTCGGAGTGGCGGCAATCTGCAGCTGGATTGCGGAGGCGATGAAGAAGGAATCCCTGCCGGTGGCGGCGGCCGTGAGCGCGGTCTGCCTGCTGGTTCCCGTGCAGATGGCCGCCCAGAACTGGGACGACCACGACCGCTCGAACCGCCGCACGGCCGTGGAGATGGCCCGCAACTACCTCAACTCCGTGGGCGAGAACGGCATACTCATCACCCACGGCGACAATGACACCTTCCCCCTGTGGTACGCGCAGGAGGTGGAGGAAGTGCGCACCGACGTGCGCGTGGTCAACACTTCCCTGCTCGGCACCGACTGGCACATCGACCAGATGACCTGGGCCTGCAACGAGTCGGCCCCCCTCGGAATCACGGTGCCCCACAAGCAGTACCTTTACGGCACCAACGAGTACGTGCCCATCTACGACGTGCGCAACCAGGAAATGGACATCGCCGACGTGATGATGCTCTTCAAACACCCCGACGTGAAGGCCCCGATGAGCAGCGGCCGCAAGGTCGATTACATCGCCTCCCGCCGCATTGTGGTGCCGGTGAACAAGGAGAACTGCATCAGGAGCGGAATCGTGGACGCGAAGTACGCCGACCTCATCCCCGAAAGCATCGTCCTGCGGATTTCCGACGACAAGGACTACATCTCCAAGCCGGAGCTCTTCCTCCTGGACCTTCTGAGCAACTATGAGTGGGACCGTCCCATCAATATGCTGAGTATGGGCGGCGACCTTAACATCGGCGTGAAGGAGTACTTCGAGCATCAGGGCTATTCCTACAAGCTGGTTCCCTTCAAGAGCAAGACCTCTTCCACCAAGATGGGCTTCGTGGACACCGACAACCTCTACCGCCTGATGACGGAGGTTTACAGGTTCGACGCCGTGTCGGCCGGAAATTACTTCATCGACTACCAGAATATGTACACCCATCTCGGGGTGATGTCGATCCGTTCCCTCTTCGTGACCGCCGCCGAGGCGTTTATGAACGCCGGCCAGAATGACCGCGCCGTCCAGATGCTGGACCGTGGAATCGACATTATGAAGGACTACCCCCTGGTGGCCCTTCCCGCCGGATTCAGCGGCAACGACCTTATGGTTATGAGCGCCGTGGAGGATTATTACAATCTCGGGGAAACGGAAAAGGCCCGGGAACTCGGCTCCGATATGGCCGCCGAACTGCTCACCGCCGCCCAGTTCTACCTTGAATACTACGAGTATGCGGAGGATAATTTCGAACTCGCCGGAAACTTCATCTACTACCTTTCCGACGTCTTCAAGGACGCCGGCGACACGGAACTTTCAACCAAGCTGCTGGAGACTTTCAAGGCTATGGTCCAGATAGCCGCGGAGGCTTCCTAGCGCTCCACCCTCACCACTATCGAGAGCGGGAGGACTTTGCCGAAGCGGTCGCGCAGGGCAAGTTCCCCGCTTTCGATTTTTCCCACGCCGCCTTTGAAGGCCTGGCGCACGACGGTCTCGCCCAGGGCGGCGCTGAATCCGTTGGAGTACAGGTTCAGGACGACCCAGCCGTGGGGCGCAAGTATCTTGTCCACCGTCTGCATCATCTCGAAGAGGCATTCGTCGAGTTTCCATTTCTCGCCGTCGGGGCCGTGGCCGTAGGCGGGAGGATCGAGTATGATTCCGTCGTACAGGTTGCCGCGCTTTGCCTCGCGGCGGGCGAATTTCATCGCGTCCTCCACGACCCAGCGTATGCCGTCCAGGCCGCTGTGTTCCATATTCCCGCGGGCCCAGGTGACGACCTGGCGCACGGAGTCGAGGTGCGTGACGTCGGCCCCCGCCGCCTTCGCGGCCAGCGACGCCCCTCCGGTATAGGCGAACATATTCAGCACTTTCGGTCTGCTGTTGTTGTTGCTGCCAGCCTCGGTGGACCAATTCGTAAGGGCCAATGGTCCTCCGGGGCTGGCAGCAACTTTGGCGTAGATGTACTCCCAGTTGGGGGCCTGTTCGGGGAAGACGCCGACGTGCTTGAAGCTGGTGAGACCGAGGCGGAGACTGAACTTCGGGCCGCCGGGATATGTTATGTACCACTGGTCATCCATCTTGCGGAGGCGCTCCCAGGTGCCGCTGTCTTCCTTCCCGGCCTTGCCGAAGCCGGCGCCGGGAGTGAATTTGGTGTGGGTGAGGCGGCGCCATTCCGAGTCGGGCATCGAAGGCTCCCAGAGGGCCTTGGGCTCGGGACGGCGAAGTATGTATGGGCCGAAGCGCTCGAGCTTTTCACCGCCGCCGCTGTCGATCAATTCGTAATCTTTCCAAAGATTTGAAGGGAACTCTATCATATCGGGTGCAAAGATATGCAGAAATTTGCTAAATTTGCGCCCGGAAAATATTTAACTCTCAATATTATGCAGAACATCGAGACTTACGATTTCACTGGCAAGAAGGCCATCGTTCGCGTTGACTTCAACGTTCCTCTGAACGAAAACTTCGAAATTACCGACGACACCCGCATCCGCGCAGCCATCCCCACCCTCAAGAAGGTTCTTGCAGGCGGCGGTTCCCTCATCATCATGTCCCACCTCGGCCGTCCGAAGGGATTCGATGCCAAATATTCCCTCAAGCACATCGTCGCCCACGTGAGCGAGAAGCTCGGCGCCCCCGTCCAGTTCGCAGAGGACTGTATGAAGGCCGACGCCCAGGCTGCCGCCCTCAAGCCCGGTGAAGTTCTCCTTCTCGAGAACCTCCGCTACTACGCAGAGGAGGAAGGCAAGCCCCGCGGACTCAAGGAAGACGTGACCGACGAGGAGAAGAAGGCTGCAAAGGCCGCCGTCAAGGAGAGCCAGAAGGAGTTCGTGAAGCACCTCGCTTCCTACGCCGACTGCTACATCAACGACGCCTTCGGAACCGCTCACCGCGCACACGCCTCCACCGCCCTCATCGCCAAGTATTTCCCCGGCGACAAGATGTTCGGCTACCTGATGGAAGGCGAGATCAAGGCCATCGACAACGTGCTCAAGAACGCCCAGCACCCCTTCACCGCAATCATCGGCGGCAGCAAGGTCTCCAGCAAGCTCGCGGTTCTCGAGAACATGCTCGAGAAGGTCGACAACCTCATCATCGGCGGCGGTATGAGCTACACCTTCGTGAAGGCCCAGGGCGGCAAGATCGGCAACTCCCTCCACGAGGACGACCTTATGCCCCAGGCTCGTGAAATCCTTGCAAAGGCCAAGGAAAAGGGTGTGAAGATCTATCTCCCCAAGGACACCGTCATCGCCGACAACTTCGCGAACGACGCCAACACAGCCACCGTTCCTTCAGCCGAAATTCCCGACGCTTGGGAAGGCATGGACGTGGGCGCTGAGTCCCTCGCCGAGTTCGAGAAGGTCATCCTCGGTTCCAAGACCCTGCTCTGGAACGGCCCCGTGGGCGTATTCGAGATGCCCACCTTCGCAAAGGGCACCCTCAAGATTGCCGAACTCCTGGCCCAGGCCACCCAGGCCGGCGCATATTCCCTCGTGGGCGGCGGCGACTCAGTTGCAGCCGTGACCCAGATGGGTTATGCCACCAAGGTCAGCTACGTTTCCACCGGCGGCGGCGCCATGCTCGAGGCTCTCGAGGGCAAGGAACTCCCCGGCATTGCCGCAGTTCGCGAGTAATTCAATCAAGCATACCGTTTTTGCACAGACGCAGTTCAACTACGTCTGTGCATTTTTATATTTTCTTAAAGTTTTTATTGTTTTACGATAAATATTTATTATATTTGCAAAAACAAACATAAAACCAAGCAACTATGGCAATCTGGTGGGAATCACTTTCGGCAGTGATGAAAATTCTTTGGGGAGTGACCCTTGCGGCCTCCCTCGTATTTGTGATCCAGAGCGTGATGACCTTCATCGGTCTCGACGCGGACGTGGATCTGGATTCCGGCGGCCTTGACGGGACGGCGGACGTGGACCCTTCGATGAACCTCTACACCTTCCGCAACCTGGTGAACTTCCTCCTGGGCTTCGGCTGGACGGCCATCCTGATGAAGGACAAAATCCACACAACGGCCCTCCTTATGGTCGTTTCGATACTGGTCGGAGCGGCTCTGGTGTTCGCCGTGATGATGCTCTTCAAATGGCTCTGGTCGATGCAAGCCTCCGGCAACATCGACGTCTTCCAGTCGGCGGTGGGCTGCGAGGGAAACTGCTATCTTACAATTCCTGAAGAGCGCGGCGGCACCGGCAAGGTCCAGATAACAATCAACGACTCGGTCCGCGAATATGACGCCCTGACCGACGGCGGTGCCATAAAGACCGGCGAGGCAATCAAGGTCGTCGAGGTCATCAACGACCGCACGCTCCTCGTGGAACCCCTGAACTCACTCATAATCTAGCAACCTGAAAATAAAACACACAATACCATGCAAGCATTTCTCATCATCATTCTCGTCATTGTCCTGATAGTGACATTCGCGGCGATTCTCAAGCGATACCGCCGCTGCCCCTCCGACAAGATTCTTGTCATCTACGGAAAAACCGGCCGCAAGTCGTCGGCCAAGTGCATCCACGGCGGCGCAGCCTTCATCTGGCCCGTGTTCCAGAGCTACGCCTACCTCGACCTCACTCCAATAAGCATCGAGTGCAACCTCACCAATGCCCTCTCCAAGCAGAATATACGCGTTGACGTTCCCTGCCGCTTCACCGTGGGCATATCCACCGAGTCGGAGTCGATGACCAATGCCGCGGAGCGCCTTCTCGGCCTTACGACGGAGGACATCCGCAGCATCGCGACCGACATCCTCTTCGGTCAGCTGCGTCTTGTGATTGCGACGATGGACATCGAGGAAATCAACGCCGACCGCGACAAATTCCTCGCAAACGTGAGCACCAACGTGGAGGCTGAGCTCCGCAAGATCGGCCTGAAGCTCATCAACGTCAACGTCACCGATATCCGCGACGAATCCGGATACATCGAGGCCCTCGGTAAAGAGGCAGCCGCCAAGGCCATCAACGACGCGAAGAAGAGCGTTGCCGAACAGAACCGCTACGGTGAAATCGGCAAGGCCGAAGCCGACAGGGACAAGGATATACGCATTGCCGAAACCGTGAGGGATACCCGCATCAATACGGCCGACGCCAATGCCAAGGCCGTGCAGGGAGAGAACAATTCCAAAATTGCGATAGCCCAGTCCGACGCACTGCGCCGCGAGAAACAGGCTGAGGCCGAGCGACTTGCCGTTGCAGCGGAGAAGGTTCAGGCCGCAAAGGCCCTCGAGGAGGCATACAAGAGCGAGCGTGACGCCGAAATTGCCCGCGCAGAAAGGGAGAAGGCGACCCAGGAGGCCAATATCGTCGTAGCCGCCCAGATTGAGAAGGAGAAGGCTATCATAGCAGCCGAAGCCGAGGCCGAGCAGATCCGCCGCAAGGCACAGGGCGAAGCCGACGCCATCTTCGCAAAAATGGACGCCCAGGCCCGCGGTACCCTGGAGATTCTCGCGAAGCAGGCCGAGGGCTTCGGAAAACTCGTTGCAGCCGCCGGCGGAGACGCATCCCAGGCCATCACGATGCTCATAACCGACAAACTGCCCGAACTCGTGAAGACCCAGGTCGAAGCCGTCAAGGGCATCAACATCGACAAGGTCACCGTCTGGGACGCCGGCAAAGGCGAGAACGGCAAGACCGCCACGGCGAACTTCGTTTCGGGTCTCATGGGCGCCGTGCCCCCGCTCGAAGATCTCTTCAAGATGGCGGGAATGAGCCTTCCCGGTTATCTGAAGGGCACCGAAGTCAAGGAAGAGGCGTCTGACACCGAAATCAGGTAGGTATGTCGATAATCGTAAACGTGGACGTGATGCTCGCCCGGAGGAAAATGTCCTCCGGCGAGCTCGCCGAAAAGGTGGGCATCTCGGCCGCTAATCTCTCCATCCTCAAAACAGGCAAGGCCAAGGCCGTTCGCTTCACCACCCTGGATGCCCTCTGCCGCGCCCTTGACTGCCAGCCCGGCGATCTCCTGGAATTCAGGGATGGCTAGATTCAGGCTGTCACAAACCTCACCAGTTTATCCAACCGTCAAGGTCGACGCCCTCGAACATAGGGGCCTTCCGGACATCGGTCGCAACCTCCTTTCCGAGAAGGAAACGGTCGACGAAAGCTTCCAGCTCCGGCCATTGCTCCTCGGGGAGGGAGCAATGCATATGCTTGTCCTTGAATGAGTAACCCATCCTGTCCCCTATCCCGAAGGTCTCCCAGACCTTGCGGGCGGCAGCGCAGGACACATAACCTGCCTCGTCGGCCAGCCACTCGTAATCCGGATTGCCGAACACCAGCAGGGCGCGGGGGCAGACCATAGCGCAGAGTTCGTGATGGTCGAAGGGCAGACGGGCTACGTTCTCCCCTTCGAACTGCCTCATACTCTCCTTGAACCAGGCGTAGTTGGTGCGCCCGAGAGTCTCCACGTTGCCCAGGGTTTCCGACACCCTCCAGGCCGCAGCGCCGCCGCCACCGGGCTCCTGGGCTATCGTGAGGGCGATTCTCTCGTCGAAAGCGCCCGACCAGAGAGCCATCTTGCCGGCGAACGAGCAGCCGCTCACGGCAAGGTGCCCGAGGTCGATGCGCGACTCCGCCCCAAGAACTTCAAGGCCGTCTATGACGCGGCTCACGCCCCAGGGCCAGGCGGCATATGCGCCGAACTCCTCATATTCCGGATACAACCTGTTTATCGGCTGATTGCCTCGCACCTGCGTGTGCTCCATGACATCCCAGAACGGGAATCCGATCATTGCGATTCCGCGCTCTGCGAAAATATGCGGCGGAAGGCTTCCGGCGCCTTGTCCGACACCGATTATCGCGGGAAACGGGCCCTCGCCTTCAGGGTAGATTACCGGACAGTGCATTGTCAGAGACTCTCCCCCGACGCTTACCGTGACGTTTATCGTATCGGGCTTGAAGGCCGCATACGGATTGGGCCAGGGGCGCCCGTCGGGCATCAGCATAGGCTCGGGCTGCACCTCCGGATCCTGCCAGCGGCGGATTTCCGCACTTACGCAGTCCTTCGGGGTCTGCGGCTTGACGCCGACTTCATAGTATTGGAGTTCGGCGAAAATCTCGTTCCTGCGCCTTTCCCACTGGGAAAAGTTCTTCACGCGGCCGCTCCCGTCGGACCATTCCAGAGGGTCGGGAAGAGCCCGGCTCACCGGCAGTTCTTCAAGAGGAAGAAGAGTCGGGGAGCCAAGGCCCTCTCCGCTGTTCTCACAGGTGTAAGAGAGGGGTATCGTCGTGGTGCACGAGCAAACAGCCAATGCCGCCGCGGCAAGGAAAATCCTGAACGGAGAGTTCATACGCTCAGAAGAGCTTGCAGACCTGAGCGTAAACGTTCTCGGCGGTGTAGCCGAGTTTCTCGTCAAGAACCTTGTAGGGAGCCGAGAATCCGAAGGACTCGAGGCCCCAGATGCTGCCCTCGGACTCGGGAACGAGGCCGAGAAGGTTCACGGGAAGGCCGGCGGTGAGGCCGAACTTCTTCACGCCCGCGGGAAGGACGCTCTGCTGATACTCCTTGCTCTGCTGGCGGAAGAGACCTTCGGAAGGAACGGACACGATGCGCACCTTCTTTCCCTCGGCCCTCAGGAGCTCGGCGCCGGCAACGAGGGTGGAAACCTCGGAACCGGTGGCCACGAGTATCACGTCGGGATTCTCATCGGAACCGGCAACAACGTATCCGCCCTTCGCAACTGCCTTGTAATCATTGCCTTCGGGGAGATTGTTGATATTCTGGCGGGAGAGGATGAGCGCGGTGGGAGTGGCGGTGTTCTGCATAGCGAGAGCCCAGGCCTCGGTGGTCTCCTTGGCATCGGCGGGACGAAGGACGAGCATCGAAGGCTTGCCGGAATGGTTCTTGAGCTTCTCCATCAGGCGGATCTGGGCCTCCTGCTCCACAGGCTCGTGGGTGGGACCGTCCTCACCTACGCGGAATGCGTCGTGGGTCCAGATGAACTTCACGGGAAGCTGCATCAGAGCTGCCATACGCACGGCGGGCTTCATATAATCGGAGAACACGAAGAAGGTGCCGCAGGCGGGAATCACGCCTCCGTGGAGGGCCATACCTATGCAGCAGCAGGCCATCGTGAGCTCGGCAACGCCGGCCTGGAAGAAGGCGCCGCTGAAATCGCCCTTCTGCAGGGCGTGGGTCTTCTTCAGGAAGCCGTCGGTCTTGTCGGAGTTGGAAAGGTCGGCGGATGCGCAGATCATATTGGGAACCTGCTCTGCAAGGGCGGAGAGGCAGGCTGCGGAAGCGCTGCGGGTGGCGTCGTTGTCCTTCTGGGCAACCTTGCTCCAGTCGATTTCGGGGGCCTTGCCGCTGAACCATCCGGCGAGCTGCTCTGCCTTCTCGGGATTGGCCAGGGCCCAGGCCTTCTCCTCGGCGTAACGGGCGGCGCAGATGCCCTCCAGCTCCTCGGCGCGCTTTGCGTAAAGCTCCTTCACGTCGTCGAAGATGGCGAACGGCTGCTCGGGGTCGCCGCCGAGGTTCTTTATGGTATTGACGAACGCGTCGCCGCCGAGAGGGGCGCCGTGGGTCTTGCAGTTGGCCTCATAGGAGCTGCCGTCGGCCTTGACGGCACCCTTGCCCATAATGCACTTGCCGATGATGATGGTCGGCTTGCCCTGGACCTTCTTCGCGGCGTCGAGGGCGCTGCGGATCTGGGCGGCGTCGTTGCCGTTTATCTCTATGACCTCCCAGCCGAGGGCGCGGTACTTGGCTGCGGTGTCTTCATTCATCACGACCTTGGTCTCGGTGGAGAGCTGGATGTCGTTGGAGTCGTAGAACATCACCAGGTTGTCGAGGCCGAGGTTGGCGGCGATGCGGGCTCCGCCCTGGGAGATTTCCTCCTCCACTCCACCGTCGGAGATGTATGCGTAGATGGTCTCCTTCCCGAAGCCGGGGTTGCCGGTGTGCGCGGCGAGGAACTTCGCGGCGATGGCGGCTCCTATGGCGTAGGCGTGGCCCTGACCGAGGGGACCGGAGGTGTTCTCAATTCCGCGTGCTATCTCGAACTCGGGATGGCCGGTGGTGGGAGAGCCCCACTGACGGAGCTGTGCGAGTTCGTCGAGGCTGAATTTGCCGGCCAGGCAGAGCTGGGAATAGAGCATCGGAGCCATATGGCCCGGGTCGAGGAAGAAACGGTCACGGGCGGCCCAGGAAGGATTCTTGGGGTCGTAGGTGAGATACTCGGAATAGAGCACGTTGATGAAGTCTGCTCCACCCATTGCGCCGCCGGGATGTCCGGACTTGGCCTTCTCGACCGCTGCTGCGGCAAGGATGCGGATGTTGTCTGCTGCGTGATTGAGCACGCTGATGGAATTTGCCATATTTTTATAGTTTTGTGATTGTTTTCCTATCCTACAAAGCTACTCAAATTCTGCGATACCAACAAAAAAAGCCTTATCTTTGCAACATATGCAAATGAATAAGATACGAAACTTCTGCATCATCGCGCACATCGACCACGGCAAGAGCACGCTGGCCGACCGCCTGCTGGAGCTCACCAGCACGCTCGGCGCGCGGGATATGGAGAATCAGGTCCTCGACGATATGGACCTTGAGAAAGAGAAGGGCATAACCATCAAGAGCCACGCCATCCAGATGGTGCACAGATACAAGGGGGAGGAGTACCGCCTCAACCTCATCGACACCCCGGGCCACGTGGACTTCTCCTATGAAGTTTCACGTTCCATCGCTTCCTGCGAAGGGGCTCTTCTGGTCGTGGACGCCTCGCAGGGCGTGCAGGCCCAGACCATCTCCAACCTTTATATGGCAATAGACCACGGCCTGGAGATTATTCCTGTCCTGAACAAAATCGATATGGAAAGCGCGCAGGTGGAGGTGGTGACCGACGAAGTCTGCGAACTGCTGGGCTGCTCGCCGGAGGAAGTCTTCAAGGTCAGTGCCCGCACCGGAGAGGGCGTGGCCCCGATTCTCGACGCCATCGTGGAGAGGATCCCCGCGCCGGAAGGAGACCCAGACGCCCCCCTGCAGGCCCTTATCTTCGATTCCGTCTTCAACTCCTTCCGCGGCGTGATAGCCTACTTCAAGGTGAAGAACGGCAGCATCGCCAAGGGCGGCAAGGTCAAATTCTTCGCGACGGGCCGCGAGTACGAAGTCGAGGAGGTAGGAGCCCTGAAGATGAAGCTGATACCCGGCACCGAAGTGGGCTGCGGCGACGTAGGCTACATAATCACCGGCATCAAGAGCGCCGTGGAGGTGAAGGTGGGCGACACCATCACCCACGCCGGGCAGGGCGCCTGCAGCGAGGCAATCGCCGGCTTCGAGGAAGTGAAGCCGATGGTCTTTGCCGGTATGTACCCCGTGGACGCATCGAAGTTCGAGGAACTGCGCGCCGTGCTGGAAAAGTTTCAGCTCAACGACGCCTCCTTCGTGTACGAGCCGGAGAGTTCCCTCGCCCTGGGAAGCGGCTTCCGCTGCGGTTTCCTGGGCCTTCTGCACCTTGAAATAGTGCAGGAAAGGCTGTTCAGGGAATTCGATATGGACGTGATCACCACCGTGCCCAACGTTTCCTACAAAGTTTACACGATGCAGGGGGAGGTGATAGACGTGCACAACCCCTCGGGCCTGCCGGCGCCCACCCTGATAGACCATATCGAGGAGCCCTACATAAGGGCGCAGATAATCAGCAAGAGCGAATTCTTCGGTCCCATAATGAAGCTCTGCCTGGACAGAAGGGGGACCCTTGTGAGCCAACACTACATAACCGCCGACCGCGTGGAGCTGAACTACGATATGCCGCTGAGCGAGATAGTGTTCGACTTCTACGACAAGCTCAAGACCATAAGCAAGGGCTACGCTTCGTTCGATTACCATATCACCGGATACCGCCCGGCAAAGCTGGTGAAGCTTGACATCCTCCTTAACGGGGAACCGGCCGACGCCCTGAGCACCCTCATACACGAAGACAACGCCTATTCCTTCGGGCGCAGGATGTGCGAGAAACTCAAGGAACTCATCCCCCGCCAGCAGTTCGACATTCCCGTGCAGGCGGCCATCGGGGCCAAGATCATAGCCCGCGAGACGGTGAAGCAGGTAAGAAAGGACGTCACCGCCAAATGCTATGGCGGCGACGTCACCCGTAAACGCAAACTGCTTGAAAAGCAGAAGGAAGGCAAGAAGAGGATGCGTCAGATAGGCACCGTGCAGGTGCCCCAGAGCGCATTCATGGCCGTTCTCAAACTGGATTCCTAGCCCTTGAAGGTGCTCTCGAGGAACAGTTCGTCCATCTGAACCCGGTCTATCTGGCTGGGAGAATCTATCATCACGTCGCGTCCCTGGTTGTTCTTGGGGAATGCGATGTAGTCTCGGATGGTCTCCTGGCCGCCGAACAGCGCACAAACGCGGTCAAAGCCGAACGCAAGGCCTCCGTGAGGGGGCGCGCCGTATTTGAAGGCGTTGATTATGAAGCCGAACTTATACTCGGCGTCTTCCTTGCTGATGCCAAGGACGTCGAACATACGGCTTTGCATGTCGGCATTGTGGATACGGATGGAGCCGCCGCCCAGTTCGGTGCCGTTGAGCACGAAGTCGTAGGCGTTGGCGCACACGCGCTCCAGATCCTCCTTCCTGTCGGAATAGAACCACTGCTCGTGCTCCGGCTTGGGAGCGGTGAACGGGTGGTGCATCGCATAGAAGCGGCCGTCCTCCTCGCTCCACTCAAGAAGCGGGAAGTCCACGACCCACAGGGGTGCGAACACCTTGGGGTCGCGCAGACCGAGGCGCCCGCCCATTTCAAGGCGGAGAACGCCCAGCATCGTCTGAGCCTTGCGCTTGGAACCGCACATCACGAGGATGAGGTCTCCGGCCTTGGCCTCGACGGCGCCTGCAATGCCCGCAAGGTCTTCAGGGGAGAAGAACTTGTCGATGCTGCTCTTGAAGGAACCGTCGGCGTTGCACTTCACGTACACGAGGCCCTTGGCTCCGACCTGGGGGCGCTTGACCCACTCGGTGAGTTCGTCCAGCTGCTTGCGGGTGTACTCCGCGCAGCCGGGAACGGCGATTGCGCCCACATACTCGCAGGAATCGAAGACGCTGAAGCCGTGCCCGTGGGCAAGGCCGGTGATTTCGTGTATCTTCATCCCGAAGCGGACGTCGGGCTTGTCGGAACCGTAGAAGTCCATCGCGTCGTACCAGCTCATCCGGGGAAGGGGATCGGGTATTTCCACACCGAGGGCGCCCCGGAACATCTGCCTCATCATACCCTCGAACATATTCAGCACGTCCTCCTGCTCCACGAAGCTCATCTCGCAGTCTATCTGCGTGAACTCGGGCTGGCGGTCGGCGCGCAGGTCCTCGTCGCGGAAGCAGCGCACAATCTGGAAGTAGCGGTCGTAACCGGCAACCATCAGCAGCTGTTTGAAGGTCTGGGGGCTCTGCGGCAGGGCGTAGAACGTTCCGGGGTTCATCCTGGAAGGAACCACGAAGTCGCGGGCTCCCTCGGGGGTGGACTTGATCAGATAAGGGGTCTCGATCTCCATAAAGTCCTGGGAGTCGAGGTAGGTGCGGATTTCCTGTGCCAGGCGGTGACGCAGGGCCAGAGCCCGCTGCAGGGGCGGACGGCGGAGGTCCAGATAGCGGTACTTGGCGCGGATGTCCTCGCCGCCGTCGGAATTCTCCTCGATGGTGAAGGGAGGAGTGACGGACTTGTTGAGCACCTTGACGGTCTCCACTTTGATTTCGATTTCTCCGGTGGGAATCTTCGCGTTCTTGCTCTCGCGCTCGATGACCTCTCCGGAAACCTGGATCACATACTCGCGGCCGAGTTCGGCATTACCCTCGAAAACGAGCTGGGTAATGCCGTAACGGTCACGAAGGTCCACGAAAGTCATCGAGCCCAGGCTCCTGACTTTCTGCACCCATCCTGCGAGGGTGACTTTCTTTCCAACATCGGCGACACGAAGCTCGCCGCATGTGTTTGTTCTGTACATATTTTAGTCTTCTTCCTGCTCGGCTGCTGCGTACTCGGCGAGGAGCTTGGTCTGAACGTCACCGGGAACGGGCTGGTAGTCGGCAAATTCCATTGTGAATGTTGCGGAGCCTGCGGTAAGGGAGCTCAGGGTCGTTGAGTAACGGTAGAGTTCTGCCAGAGGAACGCGTGCCTTGAGGATGGCGAAGCCCTTGTCGGCGCCCATGTCGCCGAGCATTCCGCGGCGGTTCTGGAGGTCGGACATAACGGCGCCCTGATACTCTGAAGGAGTCATGACCTCAACGTTGTAGATGGGCTCGAGGATCTTCGGGCCGGCGTTGCGGAAGGCCTCCTTGAAGGCATTGCGGCCTGCAATGATGAAGGCGATTTCCTTGGAGTCAACGGGGTGCATCTTTCCGTCGTACACGAACACGCGGATGTCGCGGGCGTAGGAACCGGTCAGAGGGCCTTCCTCCATCTTGCCCTTGATACCCTTGAGGATGGCGGGCATGAAGCCGAGGTCGATGGCGCCGCCGACGACGCAGTTGTAGAACTCGAGTTTTCCGCCCCATTCAAGCTCGGTGATGTCCTGGGTCTTGACATTGAGCTGGGTGTCCTTGCCGTCGATCTTGAACTTGGTGTTCAGCTCGCCCTCGGCGGGACATACGAGGAGGTGGACCTCACCGAACTGGCCGGCGCCGCCGGACTGCTTCTTGTGACGGTACTGGGCGCAGGCGACCTTGGTGATGGTCTCGCGATAGGGAACCTTCGGGGCGAAGAGCTCCACGTCGAGCTTGTACTCGTTGTTGAGGAGCCACTTCACGATGTTGATATGCTGCTCGCCGTTGCCGCTGAGGATGGTCTGTCGGAGTTCCTTGGAGTATTCCACGATGACGGTGGGGTCGGTGCTTGCGATCTTCTTGAGGGCGTCGCCGAGCTTCTGCTCGTCCTGCTGGACCTTGGCCTTGATGGCGCAGCGGTACTTGGGAGCGGGGTAGGAAATCTTGCCGTAGTCGATGCCGGAGCCGGGAGCGGAAAGGGTGGTGCCGGACTTGCTGTTCTTGAGCTTCACGGCGCAGCCGAAGTCACCTGCGTGCAGGACGTTGACGGCTTCCTTCTTGGTGCCTGCCACAGCGTAGAGGGCGGAGAAACGGTCCTTGTTGCCGGAAACGGGATCCTCAAGGTCGAGGCCGGTGGTAACGCTGCCGCTCATAACCTTGAAGAAGGAGACCTCTCCGAGGTGCTGCTCAACATCGTTCTTGTAGATGAACAGGGAGGCGGGGCCGTCTTCCTTGCACTTGGGGGCGGGAGCCACGTTGCCCACGAACTCCATCAGCCTCTTCACGCCGATGTCCTTCTTGCCGCTGACGCAGAACACGGGATAAGCCTCGCCGGACTCGATGCCCAGGGTGAGGCCGTTGCGGATCTCCTCCTCGCTGAGGGTGCCCTCCTCGAAGAACTTCTCCATCAGGGCGTCGTCATACTCGGCGGCCTTCTCGATGAGTTCCTGGCGGTATTCCTCGGCCTGGTCGGCGAATTCTGCGGGAATATCGAGCTCCTCGCGGGTGCCGTTGGCATCCTTGAAGCGGTAATACTTCATTGTGAGGACGTCGATGAATCCGTCGAAGGCCACACCGGGATTGGCGGGGAACTGGATGTAAACCACCTTGCCGCCGAGGGCTTCCTTGAGTTCTCCCTGAACCTTTTCCCAGTCGGCCTTCTCGGCGTCGAGCTGGTTCACGGCGATGACCATAGGGAGCTTGATCTGCTCGGCGCGGCGGACGAATCCTTCCGTTCCGACCTCGACTCCCTGCTGGGCGTTCACCACGAGAATGCCGCTCTCGCAGACCTTGAATGCGGAGTATGCGCCGCCGATGAAGTCGTCGGAGCCGGGGGCGTCGATGAAGTTGATCTTCTTGCCCATAAACTCTGCATAGAGAGGTGCGGCGTAGATGGAACGCTGGTTGAGCTTTTCAAGCTCGTCGTTGTCGGACACGGTGTTCTTGTCTTCAACTGAACCGCGCCTGTCGATGACTTTGCCCTCGAAGAGCATTGATTCTGCCAACGTGGTCTTGCCTGACTTGGTGGAGCCGAGGAGCACCACGTTGCGGATGTCTTTGGTAGAGTAATCTTTCATTGTATTGGTATTATAATTATTAATTTCTGCGCAAGTCCGCAAATCTAATAAAAATTGTACCCAATCCCAAATTATTGTTTTTTTGTTCTAACACCCCCGCGCGGAGGGGGTGTTAGAACAAAATTTGCGGGTGAGGGCTACGAAGTCCTCTACGCCCAGGCGTTCGGCACGAAGGTCGAAGACGGGGTCTGAGGTGTCGAAGTCTGCGGGAATAAGCGGTTTGAGGGCATTGCGGAGGGTTTTGCGCCGCTGGTTGAAGGCGGTCTTCACCACCGTCTTGAAGAGTTTTTCGTCGCAGCCCAGCTCCGTCCGGGAATTGCGGCGCAGGCGAATGACGGCCGACTGGACCTTGGGGGGCGGGGCAAAGGCGCCGGAACCCACCGTGAACAGGTATTCGATGTCGTACCAGGCCTGCAGGAGCACGCTCAGGATGCCGTAGGTCTTGCTGCCGGGCTTCTCGGCAATGCGCTCGGCCACCTCCTTCTGGATCATACAGACAACCTCGGGCACGAGGTCCTTGTCGTCGAGAATCTTGAAGAAAATCTGGGAGGAGATGTTGTAGGGGAAATTCCCTATCACCCTGTACTCCCCGGGAAAGACCTTGCGCATGTTAAGGCGCAGGTAGTCGCCCTCCATAAGCTTGCCGTGAATCTTGCTGAAGTGGGTCAGAAGGTACTGCACCGACTCGTCGTCGACCTCGATCATCCGAGGGTCAATATCTTCACGCTCAAGCAGATACTGCGTAAGTACACCCATCCCCGGACCTATCTCCAGAACGTCGCGCACACCCCCTTCCGTGAGAGCGCCCACGATGTTCCGGGCTATGGTCTGGTCGGTCAGGAAATGCTGGCCGAGGGCCTTTTTCGCGCGGACTTCCATTGCCTATGCGAGTTTTGCGGCCAGACGGCCGGCGAGTTCGAGGAAAGCGGCCGAGTCGGGCCTTGTGCCGAGGGCCGCGGGCTCTCCGGCGTCGCCGCTTTCGCGGATGCTCTGCACCAGGGGAATCTGCCCAAGCAGCTCCACGTCCAGTTCGGCCGCCATCTGCAGGCCGCCGTCGCGCCCGAAAATGTAGTATTTCTCGTCGGGATGCTCCTCCGGAGTGAACCAGGCCATATTCTCCACCAGCCCGAAGATGGGACGGTCTATGCTCTTGTTGCGGAACATGTTAACCCCCTTCTCCACGTCGGCGAGGGCCACGGTCTGAGGCGTGGTCACGATGACGGCGCCCTCCACGGGGATGTCCTGCAGGAGGGAGATGTGGATGTCGCCCGTTCCGGGAGGCATATCTATGAGGAGGAAGTCAAGCTCGCCCCAGCGGACCTGCAGAATCATCTGCTTGAGGGCGTTGCACGCCATAGGGCCGCGCCAGATGAGGGCCTGGCCCCGCTCTGCGAAGTAGCCGATGCTCATCCACTTCACGCCGTATTTCTCCAGGGGGATGATGTATTCCTGCGGGCCTTCCTGCACGGCTCCGGGTTGCTCGCCTTCGGTGCCCGTCATCACGGGGACGGAGGGGCCATAGACGTCGGCGTCGGCAAGGCCGACCCTGTATCCGAGGCGGGCCAGGGCGCAGGCGAGGTTTACCGCAACGGTGCTCTTGCCCACTCCGCCCTTGCCGGAGGCTATGCCGATTATGTGCTTCACCCCGGCGAGCTGCGATGAGTCGAGGTCGCGGATGTCGTTCTTCTTCTTTTCCGGGGCCGGCTCCCTGACGACGGCCTTCACCTCGGCACCTTCGATTCCGGCCCTTATCAGGGCGGCCCTGGTGGCACCGATCAGGTATTCCGTCAGAGGGTCCCTCTTCCCGGGAAAGCCGAGGGTGACGGTGATGTTTCCGCCGGTCTGGATGCCGGCGACCATTCCGAGCTCAACAATGCTGCGGTCCCCTTTTCCGGGATGACGGACGGCAGCAAGGATGTCCAATATCTCTTTTTCTGTCATATCTTGCAAAGGTAATCAAAAAAGCGTGGGTTCAAGCTCCTTCGGGTGGAAGGATTTGCGGTGCTCCGGCGTGAAGCCGAGTTCACGTATGGCGGCGATATGCTCGGCCGTGGGATAGCCCATATTCCGTTCCCAGCCGTATCCGGGATATTTCAGCGCAAGGGCGCGCATATGCTCGTCCCTCCAGGTTTTGGCAAGGACCGACGCCGCGGCGATGCTGGCATAGGTGGCGTCGCCGTGCACAACGGTGGTGCTGCCGTAACCGGGAAGGGGGCGGAAGCGGTTTCCGTCCACGAGCAGCCAGTCCGGCTTGACGGAAAGCCTGAGAACAGCCCGCTGCATACCCGTCACGGAGGCCCAGAGGATGTTGAGGCGGTCTATCTCCCCGGCGCTGACCTCCTCCACGGCCCAGGCCACGGCCTCTCTTTCGATTATGGGGCGCAGAAGGTCGCGGGCCTTTTCGCTCATCTGCTAGGAGTCGTTCAGAAGCGGGTGAGCCAAATCCGGCGGGAGAATCACCGCGGCGGCAAACACCGGGACGGCGAGCGGTCCGCGGCCGGCTTCGTCCAGGCCGGCTTCGACGCGGCCCGGCTCCATATAGGGGAGAAGATCTGCTGTTCGTGGCATATTGCCACAAAGTTACTGTTTTTTTTCTTCAAGTTCCTTGATGAGCCTTGCCTGAAGTGCATTGCATTCCTTTTTGGCTTCAAGTTCCATCTTGATTTTCTCCAGTTCGTTCTGCAGTTCCTTGATTCTTGCCTCGTACTCGTCGCTCACCGCCTTCAACTGATCGGCATAGTTGCCCGAGTCCAGCAGGGCTTTGTCGCCGGGCTTTATCGGCTCGTAACCGAGCAGCAGCCTGTCCGCGCTCACGCCCAGGGCGACTGCGATTCGCGGAACGTGCTGGGAGACGATGCGGGTGGGGCCGTCCTCGAAGTCGATGAAGGCGTTCCTGCTGATTTCGGCGCGCAGCGCCACTTCCATTTGCGACAGATGCTGCTCTGTCCGGAGCTGCCTGATGTAGGCCTTGATTTCGGATTCTGTTTTCATATGGGCAAAATTATGCCCTGACTGTAGTTTTGGTTGCCAGTATAAAACGGGCATTTGCCAAGCAAAACCAACAATCATCATAAAAAACAAGCCTTTCTGTAGTTTTGACCACACACGACCACGGAAAATTCTTTGCATTTGTGTTGGAAATACCCAGCTTTGATGCCGAAAAAACCTGTCAAAGATGAAAAGAATCGAAAAAATCCACGACCGCTTCTGCGCCCTTTTCCTTGAAGGGCGTGCAGGAAACGACTTCCCGGCCCTCTGCCGCCGCCTTCACGTATGCCCCGACGACCTCGACGACATCCTCGTCCAGGAGCTCGGCCTTTGCGGCCAGGACCTCCTGCTGCTCCAGGGTAAACCTCCGTTCTCGGAGGAACTGACGCTCTGAAAACTGTAGCCACCCTCGGCTCCATAAGAGGGAGGGGCCCGCGCCAAAGGCGTGGGAGGGGTCGCGAAGCGACGTTTTTCAGAGCGTCAGTTCCTCGGGTACGTTGCTGTACGCAGAGTTCAACTCCTCCGAACAAGAGCACCGGACACCGCGCCGAGCACGGCGCCTATTACGGCGAGGATGAGAAGGATGCTGCAGGCGCGGGAGCAGGCCTCGCCGCGGGAGTAGGACTGCGGTTCGAAGCGCATCGTCAGCTCGTGTTCGCCGGCAGGAACGGCAGCGCAGCGCAGAATGCCGCCGGGAACGGCAACAATGCCGCAAGACGCAGCATCGCCGGGAACGGCAGCGGACCCGGCGTAAAGCTCGAGCGGCAGGGCGGTTCCGTCTTCGAGGCGGAGGGTCCAGCCCTCGGGATAGTACACCTCGCTGAACACGAGAGTGCCGCCGCCCTCGGAAGAGCAGCTGTAGCGCAGCTCGTTGGGGGCATAGGAGGTCATTGAAGCCTCACCCGCTGCGTCCTCGAACCAGACGGGGCCCCGGGCATAGGCGTAACGCAGGGGCGGATTATCCTCACCCACAATGATATAGCGGCAGTTCATCGCCGCAAGGCCGGGACAGAAGGGCAGGGACTCTTCGGCCTCCCGGACGGTCTGAGCCCCGGAAACGGCCCTGTAAATGGAATTGATTTCCGACGACAGGCAGCGCTCTATGAACTCCTGATAGCGCTGCAGTTTGGCGGGGGAATATCCTCCAACGTTCTTGTGCCAATAGGAAGGATGAGAGTCGTTGAACACGTTCACGGTGAGGTCCAGGACGCGGTACGAAGGGTCGGTGTCCTGAAGGATCATCTCGTCAACGGGGCGCTTGTCGAACTGCCCCAGGAAGGAGCGGTTGGTAACGAAGTCGTCTGCGTTCAGGTAGCGCTTGCCCACGCTGAACATATCGACGACCACCAGCACGCACACCAGGACGGCCGCGGTACGCCTTCTTGAAAAGGCCATCTTAGGCTGGGTGGCGAATGTCTTGCGCGCGTCCTTGGGGACGCAGACGCCCCAGGCCAGAAGAGTGGCGGAAGCAAGAATCAGCAGCAGGGAGCGCCAGGTGTCGGCCCACAGGAGGGAATGGCGGTCGGCTGCAAGGGCGTCGGCGAGAATCTCGGGCTGCCCGGCATCGGCGGCGCCGGTAAACGTACCGGTAAGCCCCTGAATAACAGCAAGAAGCAGGCAAAGGCCCATAGTCAGGCCGCCTGCCGACAGAATCTGCCGCAGAAGGACGGGGCCGTCTTCGGAAGACTTCACGATCTGGTCCAGCATCAGGAATCCCAGCACCGGCAGGGTGAACTGCAGCACCACCAGCGCCATGCTCACAGTGCGGAACTTGTTATAGAGCGGCGCCAGGTTGTAGAACAGCTTCGTGAACCAGAGGAAATGGCTTCCCAGGGCCAGCAGCACGGCTAGCAGGGTGGCGGCAATGACCCACCACTTCTCCTTTCGGCCGCGGTAATACATCAGGCCGAAGATGAAAAGGAACACCGTCACCGCACCCATATACATAGGGCCGGCGGTGAAGGGCTGGGGGCCCCAGTACAGGGGCAGATTCTTGCAGACCTCCCTCAGATTCGGCTGGCCGGCGCGCTTGAGGAGCTCGTAGGTCTCCGACTTCTTCGGGTTCACGGCTCCGGCGGAGGCTCCACCGTTGTAATTGGGTATCAGCAAGTTAGGAAGTTCCTCCCAACCGTACGACCAGGCTGTGGCGTAGTCGATGTCCAGCCCCTTGGAAGCCTTGCCTCCTTCGGAGGAAGAAGTGGACCCTCCCCTCATCGAGTAAGGGGTGTACTCCCAGGTGGGGAGAAGCTTGATGGCATTGGTGCCTATGCCCACGAGACCCAGGACCAGCAGCAGCCCCGCCGCGGCGAAGAATCTGCCCAACAGCGGCCTGCGCTGCCTGCGGCGAAGAATCCACACCAGCAGGACCAGGGCGTAAAGGACGAGCATCAGGCCCAGGTAATAGGTTATCTGCGGATGGTTGGCCTTGACCTGAAAGCTCAGCGCAAGGCCGAAGAGGGCCGAACCCAGGATGGTGAGGGGCAGCCACTTTCCCTTGCGCAGGGCCTTGCGGAAAGTGAAGATGAAGGTCGCCAGGACCCAGGGCAGGAAGGCCAGGGCCTGCATCTTGGTGTTGTGGCCTACCTGGATTATCTGCAGATTGTAGGCGCAGAAGGTCACTGCAACGGCGCCGCCGGCGGCAATCAGGGGACTGATTCCCAGCGAGAGCAGCAGCAGGAAGGCTCCAAGCAGCGAGATGAAAAGGTAAGTGGCGGGCCTGCGCCCGGTGAGGAGCAGGTCGTAGAGGGGCTGGGTCCAGTCGCCGCGGGTGCTGGCGTGGATGGTGGTCGTGGGCATTCCGCCGAACATGCTGCCCGTCCAGGCCGTCTGGTCGGAGGGGTGCGCGGCGTTCCATTCCATCATCTCGTGGCTCATTCCCTGCCAACCCGATATATCGCTCTGGTTCACCACTTTGCCGCCGAGAACCTGGGGCACGAAGGCATAGGCCAGAACGAGAAAAGCAAGCACGATGCCTGCATACGAAAGTATCTTCTTTGTCATAATATTCCTGATAGTTTCTCTGTGAGCGCCACCCGCGAGTAGGCCGATACGTCGGAAGTGGCGGGACCCCCGGAGCGGGAGTTCCAGACAGAATCGACGAAGGCCGCCATCTGCGCGCCCTTGTCCCAGTCGTACATAACGCCGGCCCCGGTCTCGCGGAGGATTCCCGCTGCGGCGCCGTCTTCCTGGCCTATGCCCAGAACAGGGCGGCGGGCGGCCAGATACTCGAATATCTTGCCCGGCAGAACCTTGGCGTATTCGGGCTCGCAGCGCAGGGGAAGCAGCAGCAGGTCGGCCGCACGCTGCTCCTCAACGGTCTGACGGTGAGGGAGATACCCCAATTCCACGAGGTTCTCTCCAAGGCCCCGGTCGCGGATTGCTCGGGTTATCTCCCCGTCGACCTTGCCGGCCAGCCGTATCTGCAGGACGGCGCGGAAGGCCTCGTCCGACGAGCATTTTGCGGCAAGGGCGTCCCAGAGTTCCAGGGGGTTGCCGTCGGCTGCGAAAAGGCCGGTATGCACAAGGGTGAAGCGCCGTCCGTCGCGGGCGGGAGCGCCCGTCGGGAAATCGTCGGGGTCGAATCCGTTGGTAACCAGATGGACCGCGGTGGAGGTCTTTGCCTGGAAGTCGTCCCTCACCGGGGGCGATACGGCTATGACCTCGTCGGCCTCATTGAGAACGGCCTTCTCCAGGCGGCGGTGCTTCCTCTCGGCGCAGGGCCACAGGCCCAGGTGCTTGAAGTAGAACATCTCCGTCCAGGGGTCGCGGAAATCGGCAATCCAGCGCACCCCAAGGGCCTTTTTGAGACCGCGGCCAATCAGATGCACAGAATGCGGGGGACCGGTGGTCACCACGGCATCGACGGGGTGCTCCTTCAGATACGCGGCAAGGAACTTCACCGACGGGCGGACCCAGCCCACCCTGGGGTCGGGCACAAAGAGGTTGCCACGGGCCCAGAGAGCCAGCTTCTTCCCGAAGCTCTTCTTCTGCGCGTTCACGGGGTTCACCTCCCCCGCCGCGGCCTTCTTTCCAAGGAGCCTGCGGTAGGCGTCGTAAGGTTCCCTGATGGGGGTTTTGAGGACCTCGAGCCCCTCGGGGATGTCGGCCAGGAGGCTCTCGTCAACGGCCAGCTGCTCGGGGTTGAGGGGGGTATAGACAACGGGCTGCCAGCCGAACTGGGGGAGGTACTTGCAGAACTTCACCCACCTCTGCACGCCGGACCCGCCGGTAGGGGGCCAGTAATAGGATATTACCAGGACCCTCTTCATCGGCTGTAAACGCTGAAGTGCTCCTTGAGATTGCCCCACTCGTAGAAGCAGGGGGCCACGTCGGGCTCCAGACCCTTCAGCAGGGTTTCCTGTTCCTGGTAGAGGATCTTCACCAGGACCTTGCCGGCGCGGTTGCGGTAGAATATGAACTGGAGGTTGGAGGCCATAGGTATGTACTTGTAACCGAACCACTTGGCATCGACCTCATCCCAGCTCAGGCGCTCGCCCACGCCCTCGACTCCCATATAGGAGAGGAGGCCGAGGAGCGGATGGTCGTGGCCGAAGCGGAGGTCGGCGCAGTATTCCCCGCCGGCTATGGCTTCGTCGGCCTTGGCGATGATGTCATCGGAGAGGGACTTTGCGAAGGGGACGCGTATGTCGCCGTATTCCAGGGAGTTGCAGTGGTTGAAGTAGAGGTCGTGGTTGGTGGCGGAATACCTTTTCCACACAAGGTCGAAGGGCAGCAGGGGGTAGATGTCCTCCTCGATGTCCCAGTCCTCGGCTATGCTGGCAACGTCGTACATCGCGTTCTCCAGAGCACCGCAGTCGGGAACGAACTGCCTCGCGGCGGCAGTGTCGGTGAAGAGCAGGGGCATCACGGCCACGGTGTCGTAGGGCAGGGCGTAGATTTCCTGCATCTTCGTCCACACGCCCTCCATCTGCTCCCAGGATTCGTCGTTGCCGGTGTTGGAGATGTATTCCATCAGCTTCTCTCCGGTGTCGAAGGTGAAGCACAGCTTCGGGTCGATTTTGGTGAGGCTCTGCGTGAAGGCGTTCATACTGATGAGGCAGCGGGGCACCACGCTGGCCACGGAACGGATCTTCCTGCTGCCGCGGCGGAACACGCGGGGGTAGCGGTGATAGAGCCGCCCGGCGATTTTGGCGTGCTCGCGGGCTCCCCTCTGGGAAAGACGGCCGTCCATCCCGCCCCAGGCCTCGTACACGGCCCGAGCCTCGGCGAGGGTCTTCTCGCCGGCCTCGGTGAGCAGCCCGGCCTCCCCGGCGGCGCTCAGCTCGTCTATGACAAGCCGATAGGTGCGGCCACCCCAGTTGGAGCGCGAACCGTGCCTTCCGTAATGGCTGATGTAGAAGGGTTTGTAGCCCCTGGGTGCGCGTGAGTCGCGGATTTCGGGGAATTCGTACGAGTTGGAATTGGCACCGGCCCTGGTGAGGTCGGCCTTGATGTCGGACTGGGCATCGGGAACGGCTGCAAGCAGCGCGGCAAGAATCAACAGAGATTTCATATTCCTAATTCAGATTTCATTTCACGCAGAAGGTCGAAGGCCTGCAAAGGCGTCATATTGTTCAGGTCGGCGGCCTCGAGCTTGCTCTTCAGTGAGCTGAGGGTGGGGTCGTCGAGCTGGAAGAAGGAGAGCTGCACGCTGCCGTCTTCCTGCACCGATCCCTTCTCCTGCACGGCGCGGATGCTCTTTTCCTTCTTCTCAAGGTCGTGCAGGGTGCGCTCGGCGCTCTCTATCACCTCACGGGGCATTCCCGCCAGGCGGGCAACGTGGATTCCGAAGCTGTGGGCCACTCCGCCCCGCTCAAGCTTGCGAAGGAAAATAACGTCCTTGCCGCTCTCCTTCACGGCAATGTGCCAGTTGTGCACCTTGTGGTAGAGTTCCTCCAGGTCGTTGAGCTCGTGGTAATGGGTGGCGAAGAGGGTCTTGGCCCCCTTCCCGTATTTGTGGAGATATTCCACCAGGGCCCGCGCTATGCTCATTCCGTCGTAGGTGGAGGTTCCGCGGCCTATCTCGTCCAGGAGAACCAGCGAGCGGGAGCTGAGGTTGTGCATTATCATCGAGGTCTCCAGCATCTCCACCATGAAGGTGGATTCCCCGCGGGAGATGTTGTCGGTGGCGCCCACGCGGGTGAAGATCTTGTCGAAGAAGCCCATCCTCACGCTCGCGGCGGGGACGAACGAGCCGGTCTGGGCCATCAGCACGATGAGGGCGGTCTGCCGCAGCAGCGCCGACTTTCCCGCCATATTGGGGCCCGTGAGAATCATTATCTGCTCCGAGGTGGAGTCGAGGAAGAGGTCGTTGGGGACGTACTCCTCGCCGGGGGCCATCAGAGTCTCGATGACGGGGTGCCGGCCGGCCTTGATGTCGAGGATGTCGGATTTGTCCACCACCGGGCGGCAGTAGTTCCTGTCTATGGCCTGCTGCGCGAAGCCCTGCAGGACGTCGAGCCGGGAAACCACGGCGCAGTTTTCCTGGATGTCGCGGATGCGGGCCTGGACGGCGGCCACCAGGTCGGCGTAGAGGCGGCTCTCGAGTTCGTATATGGTGCTCTCTGCCGTGAGGATCTTCTGCTCGTATTCCTTGAGTTCTTCGGTTATGTAGCGTTCGGCCCCAACCAGGGTCTGCTTGCGGATCCAGTCTGCGGGGACCTTGTCCTTGAAGGTGTTGCGCACTTCAAGGTAATAGCCGAAAACGTTGTTGTAGCTTATCTTGAGGCTGCTTATGCCGGTGCGCTCCGTCTCGCGCTGCTGCATCTTCAGCAGATAGTCCTTGCCGCCGCGGGAGATTTCCCGCATCTCGTCAAGGCGCGCGTCAACTCCGGGGGCTATCACGTCGCCCTTGCCGATTGCGGCGGCGGGAGATTCAGCCAGGGTTGAATGCAGGAGCGCAAGGAGTTTGTCGGTATTGTGCATCGCGCGGGCCTGCTTTTCTATGGCCTCCACGCCGGAAGCGGCGCAAAGTTCGCGTATGGGCGTCATCCTGCCCAGGGCCCTGCCGAGCTGGAGCATCTCGCGCGGAAGGATCTTGCCCGTTGCCGCGCGGGAAATCATCCTTTCCAGGTCCCCCACCTCCGAAATGTTGCGCTGAAGGTCCTGCAGGGCCTCTTCGTTGTCGAAGAAGAACTGCACGGTGTCGTACCTCCTGTCCAGTTCCTTGATGTCGAGCACCGGCATTGCGAGCCACTGGCGCAGAAGGCGCGCTCCCATAGGGGAGCAGCTGCGGTCGATTACGTCAACAAGGCTCACCCCGTCCTTGCCCGAGGCGCTCTGGAAGATTTCCAGGTTGCGGAAGGTGAACTGGTCCATCCACACGAAGCGGCCTTCGTCGATGCGCTGTATGCTGCAGATGTTCTTAAGGCCCGAGTGTTCGGTCTGCTCGAGGTAATACACCAGGGCGCCGGCGGAGCAGATTGCCTGCGGAAAGGAGTCGATTGCAAAGCCCTTGAGGCTCTGGACACCAAGCTGCGAGCAGAGTTTGCCGCGGGCCGAGTCGTACACGAAAGCCCATTCGTCGATGCTGGATATGTAGATGTTCCCGAAGCGCTCCCTCACGCCCCTGACGCAGTCGCGAGGCACGACGAGCTCCTTGGGGCGAAGGCTGGCCACGAGCGTGGATATGTAGTCGAGCGAGCCCTGGGCCACCTGGAAGGTTCCCGTGCTCACGTCGAGGAAGGCGGCGCCGCAGATTCCGGAGTCGAACGAGAGGCCGGCCAGGTAGTTGTGTTCCTTCTGCTCGAGCATCCCCTCGCTGAAGGCGACTCCCGGAGTCAGGATTTCGGTCACGCCCCTCTTCACGAGCTTGTTCTTGGCAAGGGCCGGGTCCTCGAGCTGGTCGCAGATTGCGACTTTGTAGCCCGCCCGAACGAATTTCTGCAGATACCCCTCTATGGCGTGATGCGGGAAACCGCACATCTGCGTGTCGCCCTTCTCGCCGTTCGCGCGGCGCGTGAGCACGATTCCGAGGACCTTGCTCGCGAGCACCGCGTCGTCGGAATACATCTCGTAGAAGTCGCCCACACGATATAGGAGCACAGCCTCGGGGTGCTGCGCCTTGATGCTGAAATAATGTTTCAGCATCGGAGTATCTTCCTTGCTCTTTGCCATAACTTACAAATATAGCAAATTTTATTGAATGGCCGAGCCTGCAGGTCGGTCAGACTGCGCTCCTGCTGGTTAATCAGCTACTTCTTCCGGACACCGCGGACGGCGGGGGCGGCGAGGGGGTCGTCGGGCCAGGAGTGCTTGGGGTAGCGGCGGCGGAGCTCCTTGCGGACTTCGAAGTAGGTGCTCTGCCAGAAGCTCTGCAGGTCGGTGGTGAGCTGGACGGGCTTGTAGCCGGGAGAGAGCAGCTCCATCAGAACGGGTATGCGGCCGCTGTCAACTCTCGGAGTATGAGCAAGGCCGAAGCACTCCTGAAGCCGGACCCTGAGCACCGGCGCATCGGCCCCGGCGCGATACTCCAGACGTATGCTGCTGCCGGTGGGCACGGTGACGTGCGAGGGTGCCAGACGCTCCACGGCCTGCTGCCGCTCGTACCCCAAAAACGCCCACAGAACGGCGCAGAGGTCGATTTTTCTGAGTTCCTGAACAGTGGTGGCGCGGCCCAGGAATGGCTCCAGCCACTCCCCGGCGCAGGGCAGGAGCGCAGCCGTGGAGAGGTCTGGGAGACCGAGCTCCGGATGCCACAGCGAGACGGCGGCCACCCTGCGCTGGAGGTTGCCCACGGCCTCGTTGAAGTCCAGCATCGATTCACCTTCCTTCGCCACGGCTTCGCAGATCACGCGGCAGACCTCGGCACGCGGGACGCTGCCGAGCGGGACAGATGAAAGCGGCAGGCAGCCGACATTGGTTTCCCTGCGCGCAATGACGCTGCCGCCGCGGGAATCCCAGGCGACCTTGTCGCGAGTGCGGGCAAGGGGCAGAAGGTCTTCGGGGGCGACGGGCGCGGCAAGGAAAATCCGGCCCTCGCCGCCTTTTCGGATGTTCGCCGAGGCCACAGCAAGCCATTCTATGCCGGAAAGAGGGTCGCCCTCGGCAAGCGACGCCGCCTCGCCGCCGGAGAGAAGATAACGGCCAAAGCCACCGGGACGGGCTTTGGCGACTCTCTCGGGGAATGCAGCGGCAACCAGCGCCCCCACGGCGTAAGGGTCCGGGGCGGAATCTTCCGCGGCCACTCCGGCAAGGCGGCAGTACTGATCCGCGGCGTGAAGAGCCCGCCCCCACTGCCGTCCGCCGTGGGAACTTCGTGCGGCGCGCAAGGCGGCCAGACGAGAGGTGAAGTCGGCCCCGTCGCCACCGGGGTCACGGTCTTCGAGAAGAGCCGCAATATCAGCGGCAAGTGCCTTGAGTTCAGGAGTTTGCGCCTGCACGAGCATCTGCGCAACGCGGGGGTGGCAGGGCATCTTGCAAAGGGCCTTCCCGTGAGGGGTGATGGCCCCGGAATCGGAGACGGCCCCGAGAAGGCGAAGCAGGTCCGATGCCTGCCGGAGGCCCGCGGCGGGAGGAGGGGTGAGCCAAGGCAGATCCTGCGGCCGGTTTGCCCCCCAGGCGGCGGCATCCAGCACCACGGGTGCGAGGTCGGCCTCCAGAATCTCCGGAACGCGGGTTTCGGCAAGGCGGCCGTCGGTTGCGCGGCACCACAGCCGCACGCACACTCCGGGAGCAACCCGCCCTGCGCGGCCTGCTCTCTGGGCGGCCATATCGGCGCTGATCCGCACTGTCTCCAGCCTTCCAAGGCCGGTGGAAGGGTCCACGACCTGCTTCCGGCACCAACCGGAATCCACCACTATCCGCACTCCCTCTATGGTAAGGGAAGTCTCGGCGATGGGGGTTGCCAGAACGACCTTCCTCTCCCCCGGGCGGCTGGGGGCTATGGCATCGTGCTGCCTCTCGAAGGGCAGCATCCCGTACAGCGGGCATATATGGGTGGAGCCCAGGGAAGATCCGAGAATCTCCGCGCAGCGGCGGATTTCAGCCTCGCCGGGAAGGAAGGCCAGGATGTCGCCTTCGTGCTCCGAATGGGCCGAACGCACCGCGGCGGCAACCTCGGAGGCAACCTCGGCGGCTGCCGTATCGTGCAGTGAATGAGAGATTTCCACAGGAAACATACGGCCCTCGCAGCTTATGAGCGGAGCCCCGAGAGCGGCGCAGACAAGCCCGGCGTCGATCGTTGCCGACATCACCGCAACACGGAGTTCGGGCCTCAACACGGAGCGCAGTTCACGCACGAAGGCGAAGGCCTCGTCGCACACGATGCTCCGCTCGTGAAACTCGTCGAACACCACCACGGCAACGCCGTCAAGGGTGGGGTCCTGAATCATCATCCGCGTAAGGATTCCCTCCGAGACAACCTCGATGCGTGTCTGCGGGCCGGCCTTGGTCTCGAACCTCACCCTGTAGCCGACCGTCCGGCCGACGGGCTCCCCGAGCAGCTGCGCCATACGCTCGGCAATCTGCCTTGCGGCTATCCTGCGGGGTTCCAGGACTATTATCTTTCCCCGGGGTTCGAGGCCCCGGAGGATGGCAAGGGGCAGAATCGTGGATTTACCCGCGCCGGGAGGGGCCGTCACCACGGCGCAGCCCTCGGAGGCCAGAGCGGAGTTCAACTCGCCGGCTATCGCGGCTGCGGGAAGGTCCTGCATTCTGCTATTGGAAATTGGTGAGGAAGATGATCAGGATGGCCACGGGAATCACGTAGCGCACCATAAAGAGGAACGCCCCGCAAAACCGGCCGCTCCCTTTCCGGGAACCCTCCCCGATGAATTCGCTGCGGAACATTTCGCGCGGCATCTTCCATCCTGCGAAAATCACGAAGAGCAGCGCTCCGAGCGGAAGCAGGAAATTGGACACCGTGTAGTCGAACACCGAGAACGCCTTGCCGCTCAGAGAGCAGAGTACGCCCAGGGCCCAGGTCACCAAAGCGACGAGCAAGACTGCCTTGCCGCGCGTAAACTTCTTCTCTTCAATAAGATAGGCAGCTTGCACCTCCAGCATTGAAATCGATGAGGTAAGCGCGGCTATGGCTATGGTGAGGAAGAAGAGCACCGATATGACCCTGCTGAGCAGCGGAGCCGCCTGACCCAGAGAGCCGAAGATGAACGGAAGGGTCTCGAAGATGAGCCCCGGACCGGCGCCCGGCTCGATTCCGGCGGCGAACACGGCCGGCATTATGGCGAATCCGGCAATCAGCGCGAACAGAAGGTCGAAAAAGGCGGTGCCGGCCCCTGCGCGCAGCAGGCTGGTTTCCTTCTTCATATACGAAGAATAGGTGAGTATGGTTCCGACCCCGAGCGAGAGGGAGAAGAAGCTCTGCCCCATAGCGTCGGCAAAGACACGGGGCGAGAGTTTGCCGAAGTCGGGCTTGAGAAGGTATCTGACACCCTCTTCGGAACCGGGCAGGCTTGTCGAATAGACCGCAATCAGCACTATGAGAACGAAAAGAAGGGGCAGGGAAATCTTGTTGAAGCGTTCTATCCCCGACTTCACGCCGGCAGAGACGACAAGCGCCGTGGTGCCGATGAAAAGAGTGTGGCAGACCAACGGCAGCCACCAATGAGAAGTGAATACGGAGAACCGGGAGGAAGCGTCGGCTCCGAAGCCCTTGACCAGAGACTCGGCGAAGAATCCCACCGACCAGCCGCCCACCACGCTGTAGTAGGATAGGAGGAGCATAGGTGTGAAGACCGTGAGCAGGCCGAGCCACTTCCAGCGCGTTCCGGGAGCGAGCTTGTCCATCGCCCCGAAGGTGCCGGAAGCCGAACTCCGGCCTATCGCCGACTCGCAGAGCAGTATCGGAAGGGATATGATCAGCGAGAAAATGAGGTAGATCAGTATGAAAGCGGCCCCTCCGTCCTGGCCGGTCTGATATGGGAAACGCCACAGGTTGCCCAGCCCTATCGCAGAGCCGGCCATCGCGAACATAGCGGTAAGGCCGCTGCCGAAGTTCTCTCTCTGGGCCATCAGCGCTTCACGTATTGGACGAATTCGAAGTCGTACCCCGTCTCGTCGTCGTGCAGGGTCTCGGAGCTGGATTCCACTTTCCAGACCTCCGGGTCGATGACAGGGAAGAAGGCGTCGGCCTCGGGAATCTCGGTGTGGACGTGGGTGATGAACAGGCGGTCCATCATCCCTATGGCGGCCTTGTAAACCGAGGCGCCGCCCATCACGAAGCAGCGGTCCTTTCCCTCGGCAAGGGCCTCATCGAAGGCCTCATCGAAGCTATAGACGCAGGTGGCCTCGGGGATGGGGTCTCCTCCCAGGTTCAGGACTATGTTCTTCCTGCCCTTGAGAGGGTGGAAAGGAAGGGAGAAGTAGGTCGTGCGGCCCATTATCACGGGATAGCCCGCGGTCTGGCGCTTGAAGTACTTCAAGTCCTCGCTCAGATGCCAGGGAAGGCCTCCCCTGACGCCTATGGCCAGGTTGTCGGCCACGGCAACTATAAGACATTTTTCCATAATCATACTGCCACGGGGGCCTTTATTGCGGGCCAGGGGTCGTATCCGACCAGCTCGAAGTCCTCGTATTTGAAGTCGTAGATGCTCTTCACGTCGGGGTTGAGAACCATCTTCGGGAGAGGCCTGGGCTCGCGGGAGAGCTGCTCGCGCACCTGGTCGAAGTGGTTCAGATAGACGTGGGTGTCGCCCGTCGTGTGGATGAACTCCCCGGGCTGCAGGCCGCAGCACTGGGCAATCATCATCGTCAGAAGGGCGTAGGAGGCAATGTTGAAGGGAACGCCGAGGAAGGTGTCGGCGCTGCGCTGGTAGAGCTGGCAGCTCAGGCGGCCGTCGGCCACATAGAACTGGAACAGGCAGTGGCAGGGAGGCAGGGCCATCTTGTCCACCTCGCCGGGGTTCCAGGCGCACACGAGCATACGGCGGGAATCGGGATTGTTCCTTATCATATCCACCACCTGCGAAAGCTGGTCGATGGAGCGGCCGTCGGGGGCGGGCCAGGAACGCCACTGATGGCCGTACACGGGGCCCAGATCGCCGTTTTCGTCGGCCCACTCGTCCCAGATCGTGACCTTGTGTTCCTGCAGGTAACGGACGTTGGTGCTGCCGCTGATGAACCACAGAAGCTCGTAGATTATCGACTTCAGGTGCACCTTCTTGGTGGTGAGCAGGGGGAAGCCCTCGCTCAGGTCGAAGCGCATCTGATGGCCGAACACGCTTTTCGTGCCCACTCCGGTGCGGTCTTTCTTGACCGTACCCTCGTCCATTATCCGCTGCAGAAGATCGAGATACTGTTTCATTACAGGGTGCTGAAAGCGTAGATTATGGCCTCGTGGAAGGTCTTTCCGGCCTTGAGGACGGTGGTGGGATATTCGGGCTTGTTGGGGCTGTCGGGGAAGTGCTGGCACTCGATTGCCACGGCGCCGTAGTCTTTGTAGATGCGGCCCTTCTTGCCGACGGGGCATCCGCCGAGGTAGTTGCCGGTGTAAACCTGCACGCCGGGCTGGGTGGTGAAGACCTTGAGCACGCGGCCGCTGCGCTTTGACCAGAGTTCGGCGGCCTCCTGGATCTGACCGGGCATATAGCCGTCTATGCACCAGCAGGCGTCGTATCCCTTGCCGTAGTTAAGGGCGGGGAAATCTTTCTTTATGTCGCGGCCGAGGGTCTTGGCGTTGAGAAAGTCCATAGGGGTGCCGGCAACGGGCTCGCTCTCGCCCACGGGGATGAGGGTGGAGTCGGTGGGCAGATACTCGGAGGCGTTGAGCCTGAGCCAGTGCTGGAGCACGGAACCCTTGCCGTTGAGGTTGAAGTAGGCGTGGTTGGTGAGGTTCACCACGGTGTCGGCGTCGGACTTTGCGGAGAAGCTGAGCTGGAGTTCGTTCTTCTCGGACCAGTCATAGCGCACCACGACGGTGAGGTTGCCGGGGTAGCCCTGCTCGCCGTCGGGGGAGAAGTACTTGAACTCCACGCCGCCCTTGCGCTTTCTCGACTCCCAGACCTGGTTCTGGAAGCCCTCGGGGCCGCCGTGGAGATGGTTGGGGCCGTTGTTAATGGGAAGTTCGTAAACCTTCCCGCCGAGGCTGAAGCGGCCCGCGGCGATGCGGTTCGCAAAGCGGCCGGGGCACTTGCCCGCGCAGGGGCCGTCCTTGAAATAATGTTCGGGCTTGCCGTAGCCGGTCACAACGTCGGCCAGCTTGCCTGAAGAGTCGGGAACGTTGATGCTCACGATACCCGCGCCGATGCTGCTCACGACGACCGAAGCGCCGCCCGCGTTGGTGAGGGTGTATTTGTAGATTGCCTTTCCATCGGGGGTCCTGCCCCAGAGTTTTCTGTTTACTGTTGCCATTGTATTATTCTGTCGTTTAGTTGATGATCGAGGTTGTCGAGGAAAGCGAGGACCTTCTCGGTGGGGGCGTCCTTCATCAGGACCCGCTTTTCCGAATCCAGCAGGTAGAGCGAGGGGATGGCGCGCACGTCGTACTCTTCACTCTCCCTTATCGTGTATCCGTAATCATAGCCCGTGATCCAGTTGCGGGGGTACTGCGGCTCGTAGGCGAGCCATTTGTCGATTTCCGCGTCGATGTAAAGGCACACCACGGCAAGGGCGCCGGAACTGATGAGGGATCCCAGATAAGGCCTTGAAAGGAGGTCGTCCATTATGGACTTGCAGGCCTCGCAGCCGGGGTTGGAGAAGAAAAGCAGGGTGTAGCCGGCCTTCACGCCGTACAGGGTGAGATTCTTCCCGCGGGCCGTGCGGAAGCGGATGTCGGGGGCCTTCTGCCCGAACTGGTTGAGGGCGCACATCCGGGCCTGGTAGGCATAGCCGGTGCGCATATCCTCCCGCGTGCAGGGAGACGCGGCAAGTCCGCGCACATAGGGCAGGAAATAGTCTTCGTTGCGCAGCGGGGAGTTGGGGTCGTAGAGGTAACGGGCCACCGTCTCCGAGAAGCGGAGGAAGAAAAGGGAGGAAGAGTCGGCCTTCTGCACGGCCTCAACCCCTAAAAAAAGGCCTTCCAGGCTCTTCTGCGCCTTGCCGAAGGGCAGATTGTCAAGAAGATAGATATAGTTCGCAAGGGCCTGCTCCAGTTCTTCCGTCCTCACTCCCAGCACCGCCGTGGAATCGGTCGGGCCGGTGCCGGAAAAGTACCCGTCCCAGTAATGGGCAGCCAGATAGTCGAGCTTGTCTTCCGCGCTGGTGTAGATTCCGGGGACTTCGGCCTGGGGGAAACCGCGGAAAGGAGTCTCCTGCACGGGTGCCGCACCGCGTCCGCCGCAGGACGCGACGAAGAGGGCAAACAGCAATATGAGCGGGATTCTTCTCACGGCAAATGACCAAATTCGGGTAAAGTTAACCAAATTTCATTAGATTTGCATTGATTATGCGAAATTTAAAGACCTTCTGCGCCGCCGCAGCGGCACTTCTTGCCCTTTCACTGCCTTCCCGCGCCCAGTTCACGACCGGCGGGACCGACCCCTGGACCATCTCCTGGAACTGCATCGAAACCGAAACATACCGTATAATCTACCCCGCCGGAGAAGATGCCCTGGCCGCGGAATACGCCAGGAACCTGGAGGCGGTGAAACTCCCTGTGTCCCAAAGCATCGGGATGGTCCCCAACTGCGGCTTCAGAAAGAAGATGGACGTGGTGCTGCACAACCGCACGGCCTACAACAACGGAATGGTGACCTGGGCCCCCCACAGGATGGACCTCTATACCATTCCCGACGCATATGACCCCCAGCCGCTTCTGAACCCTTTCGAACTGTCGGTGCACGAGAGCAGGCACGTGGCCCAGATGCAGCTGGGTCACATCGGGAACTGGCGCTGGCTCAGTTACCTTACCGGAGAACTTGTCCCCGGGGCACTCGCCGCCATCTACAGCGGCCCGGCCTTCCTGGAAGGCGACGCCGTTGCAACGGAAACGGCCCTCTCCCTTTCCGGCAGGGGCCGCTCGGCCGACTTCCTGGAATACTGGAGGGTGAGCGCGGCGCGGGGGCAGAGCCGCGACTGGTGGCAGTGGGTCTATGGCTCGCTGAACCGCTACACCCCCGACTACTACAGGGCGGGATATGTGCTGCACGCCGGAATGAGAAGCCTCTACGGCTGCCCCGACTTTGCCGCCCGCTACTACGGAAGAATCGAGGAAAAGGGGGTTCCATTCTTCAATCTGCAGAAGACCGTGAAGGACATTTCGGGGCAGGACTTCGATTCGGCCTTCGGCGCCATAACCGATTATCTTTCAAAGCAATGGGCCCAGGAAGCGGCCTCCCGCGGGGAATGGACCCCAACAGAACCCGTGACGCAGGAAGGCCGGTACTTCCGGCAGTACCGGGGGACCGTCGCCGACCCGGAGGGCAATCTGTATTCGGTGCGCAGCGGCCTTACCGAGGCGGCCTCGCTGGTGCGCATCTCCCCGGACGGCACGGAAAGCCGCATCGGAGCCTTCGCCGCCACTACCTCCCGCCTCTCGCTGAGCCCCGTTACCGGCAGAATCTACTGGAGCGAACTGACCCCCGACCACCGCTGGGAACTGCAGTCTTTCTCCGACATTTGGAGCATCGGGGCCGACGGAAAGAGGCTTCGCCTGGCACGCGGCCGCTTTTTCAACCCGGCCTGCGCGCCCGACAGGGAGGAAATCTCCGTCACCGAATACCTCGAGGACGGCACTTCCAACCTGGTGATACTCGACGCCGGAAGCGGAGAGCGGCTATGGTGCTACGGCACCCCGGGCTTCCGCGACTGGCAGATAGTGGAGTCGGCCTGGGCGGAAGACGCCATCTGGGTTAGCGCAATAAGCCCGGAAGGCTTTGGGATATACAATGTTCACGACTGGAGAAAAGTGGCCCTGGAGCCCTCCCGCTGCAAGATCAAGCAGCTGGGAGAACACGAAGGGAAACTGACTTTCATAAGCGACTGGGGCGGCACTGACCAGCTGTATTCCCTGGACCCCGGCAGCGGGGAACTGCTGCGCCTTACCAACGCGGAAATCGGGGTGAGCGACTATGCCTTCAGCGGCGGAGCCCTGTATTACTCGGCCCTGGAGCCGGGCGGCCGGGGAATCTGCCGCGCCCTGCAGCTCTGCAGCGAACCCGCCGTTCCGGGAAGCGCCACCCAGCCCCTTGCCGGGGCCCTGGGGGAAAGCCCCGTCACGGCAGCGGAGGCCCCTGAGGTCGGCGAGCCCCGGGCCTACGGCAAGCTGGCCCATCTTTTCAGATTTCATTCCTGGGTGCCGCTGTATGTGGATTATGATGCCGTGAGCAGCCTGAGCGCCGAGAGCATCCTGAGCTCTGCGGGAATCGGTGCCACGGCCTTCTTCCAGAACACCCTGGGGACCTCGAGCGGAACCGTGGGAGCGAAACTCTTCGACTCCGGGTTCAGCTTCAGGCCCAGCCTGCACGCGCAGATGACCTACAGCGGGCTTCCCGTTGTGCTGGAAGGCTCGCTCGACCTTAACGACCGCAACAGCAGAAGTGTCAAATGCCGCTATGTTGACGGCGTCCCCGAAGCCACGGCCACCCCCGACGACGCGCCCCTTGTCATCGGCAGCCTGAAGGCATATTACCCCCTGAACCTGGGCTCGGGCGGATGGAACCGGGGCGTGATACCCCAGGTCAACTTCACCGCCTAGAACGACAGCTTCACCTACCAGGGCCTGCGCAGCACCCCGATGGGCCGCGTCACCGCAAGCGTGCGAGCCTACACGATGCGTCCCACGCCCTCCTCCTGCGTGTATCCCAAGCTCGGAATAGGGCTCGAGGGAGGCTATGCCCATACCTTCTCCCACTCCTACTGCGACGCGGCCTACGCCTATGTTTACGGGTATCTGCCGGGCTTTGCGCCCACTCACGGCCTGAGGCTCAGCGCCCTGGGGCAGCTGCTCTTCAGCGGCTCCAACGCAGCCTTCGTGGAGACTTTCTACAACACCGTTCCGCGCGGCTACGGCAGCGGCGCGCTGGGCGCCGTGGCCGGTTACCCCCGCCAGGTGAAGTTCACGGCCGACTATGCAATGCCTTTCCTCTCCCTGGAATGGAGCGGCCTGAGCCCGGTTTTCTATCTTAAGAACCTTGAGCTGAACCCCCACGCCGACCTGACCCTCCTGCACAGCAGCGGCTCGGGCTGGCAGAGCCTGGCCTGCGCCGGAGCCTCGCTCCTTGCGCATCTGGGCAATTTCCTGTGGATTCCTTACGACACCCGCGTCGGGGTGGTCTGGTCCTACAGGTTCGGCTCGTACTACGACACCATACAAAAAAGTGGTGCCACGGACGGGCACCACTTCATTGGTTTCGAATTCAGCGTCGATCTTTAGTCGGCAAGACCGTTCTTATCGAGGAGGTAGAGATAGAGCTGCTCGTAAGCGGCCTTCTTCTCGTACTTGTTGCCCTTCCAGAGGAGAGGCATGCTGCTCTCGCCGATCCAGCTGTCCTTGTCGTTGAATCCCCAGATGGTGATTCCGCCGCGCTGCTCCTCGGGAACGATGGAGAGGTACTGGTCCACGACATAAACATACATCTCGGCCTGGTCGGCCTCGTCAGAAGCGGCTATGTCGAGCTCGGAGATGCGCACAAGTTTGCCGGTCTCGGCAAGGGCCTGGAGGTGAGCGGTGATGTCATCCTTGCTGGTGGAGGTGCTGATGTGCATCTGGGTACCCACACCGGTGAGGAGTTCGCTGTCCTTGGCATATGCGCAGATGGCCTTGAGCTTGCTGCTGGAAATCTCGAGGTTGTAGTCGTTGAGGTAGAGGTCGGCTTCCTTGCCATAGAGGTCGAGGGCGTCGCTGGCATAGACGAATGCCTTGTCCACGAACTCACGGCCGCCTCCGAGGTAGTCGCCCCAGAAGAAGTAGCTGCCTTCGGAATTGTCGGTGTTATCGCTGGTGCGCCACTCGCCGAACTCGGTGAGAGCCTCGTTCACGACGTCCCAGGCATAGCAGTCGAAGTGCTCGACCATACCATAGACATACTGCTTGTAGGCATAGTCGATGCGGTCTGAGGCAAGCTCGGACTCGGTCTTGTCGGTAACCTCGAACTCGGCGGCACCGCGACGGTCGTGGCCGAGACCCGCGAATGCGGGACGGGTCCAGCTCTTGTACTTGCCGAAGCCGGCGCTCATCCTTGCGGACTCGGTGGAAGCCGCAACTTCGAAGATCTGGAAGCAGTCGATGGTGAAGGAGTTGACAGAACCGCCGCCGTAGAAGCCGACTGAGATTTCAGAACCTGCATCGACGGTATAATCATAGTACTGATATGTCCAGTCGTCCTGCATCTTGTCGTAATTGCCCCAAGCGGAGTTCTTGTATGCCACGGCTGAGCCGTTTTCGCGGATATCGATCTGCATGTCAACGTCGGCTGCATCGGCCTTGGCCTGCCAGGCTATGCGGTAGGTCTTGCCGGCCTCACAAGGGTATGTCTTGGAAACGAGCTGGATGTCCCAGGCGTTGGAAGCGTCGCCTGCGGTGTTGTCCATACGGACGGCCTGCTTGCCGTGATGGCAGTCGGTGACGATGGAGGTGTGCTTGGTGTCGCCGCCATTGCCGTTGATCTGCCAGCCTGCGGATACCATATCGTCGGCGCTTGCATAGGACTCGAAGTCGCCGTCATCGACGATGGAGGAAGGATCGATGCAGGTTTCGACGGGCTTCGGATATACCTGGAAGTCATCGATGTAGACGGTACCCACGCTGTAGCCGGCGTCGAGCACGATCTGCAGGGCGGTGGCCTCCTCGGGAGCGACCTTGTCGAAGTAAACGAAGGTCCACTCGTCGGTTATGCCTTCAAGCTGCCAGTAGTTGGTGCCGGTGTCCCACTTGCCCTCGATCTGGAGGGTGGTGTAGCCGTCGGGAGACTTGGCCCAGAAGCCGATGCGGTATTCTTCACCCGCCACGACGTCCATGACGTAGCTGTTGGCAACCTGGATCTTCCAGCCGTCACCGCCGGAGCAGTAAGCGGAAGAGTTGTCGATGACGAGGGCGTGCAGAGCGCTGTGGACCTTGTCCTTGTTCGCGTCGATGCTCACGACGTTGTTGCCGTCTTCGTCAGTGATGTAGTTGCGGTGAACGATGGAAGCATAGTCGCCTCCGTTCCACACGCTCCAGCCGCTGCCTTCGAAGTCGGCGTCGCCAATCATATTGTTCTTGTCTATATAATTGGTGAAGTCGCCCTCGCTGGTGGCCTCGAAGATCTGGAAGTCGTCGATCCAGTAGGTGGCTACGCTGCAACCGCCGTAGAAGCAGATCTGCAGGGTATTGTCGCCGGCGTCGGCGGGAGTGAGGTCAACATAGAAGTACTGCCAGTCCTCGGTGACCTTGGAGGAGCCGAGCTGGCTGTAGGTGGTGCTGTAGTAACCGGTGCTGGAAACGGCCCAGCGGGTGTCGATCTGGAGGTCGGCCTCCTGGTCGGACTTGGCGTACCAGGCAACGCGGTAGGTCTTGGCGGGATCGATGTCGAACGTGGGGGTCGCGGCCTGGATCTTCCAGGAGCTGGAGCCGGCGTAGTCGGTGCTGTTGTCGATCTTGAGGGCGCGCACTCCGCTGTGGGTCACCTCGTCGGTGATGGAGAGGTAGTCGCCGCCGTTCATCGCCGACCAGTTGTTCTGGTTCAGGCTACCGAGCTCGAAGGTCTCGAATCCGCCGTCCTCGACGATGGTGTAGGGGTTGATGTAGTTGGCGTCGGAGTCGGTGGGTTCCGGTTCGGGTGCCTCGGTGGGGATTATGCGGATGTTGTCGAACGCGACTTCACCTTCGGCAATGACGGCAACGTAGAGCTGCTCGCCGGGAGCCTTGGTGAGGGCGGTGAACTGCTGCCAGGTGGAGGTGGCGGTTCCCTTGATTCCGGAGGAGAGGTTGCTGTTGTCGGCGCTGGTGCCGACGCCTACGACGGCGTCATCGCCGAGAGCCTTGGCCCAGAAAGAAATGGAGAAATATGCTTCGGGGTCGACGGAGCCCACCTCGATGAGGAGACCGCCGCCGGAGGAAGCCGTCTTCACGGCATAGTCGCCGGTGAACACCTCGTGGGGGACTGCGGTGATTTCCGCAGACTGGGCGGTGTAGCCGTCGAGGGTGCCGTCTTCAAAGTTCCAGTTGGTCTGGAGAATGGATGCGCTGTTGTCGGCGGCAGCCTTCTCCACGAGGCCGTTCAGATAGCTGTAGTTCTGCTGGGAGTGCCAGCCGAGGTTGTGGCCGAAAAGTTCCACACCTGCGTCGGTGGCCCAGCCTACCATTTCGTCGGCAGTCTTGAAGCTGAGCTTGCCGTTGCTGCCCACGATGGCGTCGTGCTTCATCTCGTTGCCGAAGGTCACGGCGTCGAAGTCACGCTGGAGGAGCACTGCGATGGAGTCGTTCTGGAAGTACTCGGAATGGGTCATCGCCACACCGAGCTTCAAACCGAGCTTCTCGGCAAGTTCTGAAAGGCCATATTCGTACAC